>Ga0307997_10000172_pt1 | contig 28952 bp, 40 predicted proteins | sample Davwhametageno36_FD_203165 | JGI IMG/M metagenome (GOLD analysis project Ga0307997, IMG submission 203165) | Marine microbial communities from Davis Island wharf, Antarctic Ocean - #36 | ecosystem: Environmental > Aquatic > Marine > Unclassified | place: Antarctic Ocean: Davis Island wharf... | reverse complement strand
AGTAGATCCTGCTCCTACACCTACTCCTACTCCAGTAGATCCAGGAGACACTGGAGACACTGGAGACACTGGAGACACTGGAGACACTGGAGACACTGGAGACACTGGAGACACTGGAGACACTGGAGACACTGGAGACACTGGAGACACTGGTGACACTGGTGACACTGGAGACACTGGTGACACTGGAGACACTGGAGATGGTGATGGCACTGGAGATGGTGACGGCACTGGAGATGGTGACGGCACTGGAGATGGTGCTGGATCAGGCTCAGGTTCTGGTATGGGAGGTGGTGCTACAAGAACCACAGACTCTTTATTCAAAGACATGCTTACTTTAAAGACAAAGGTAGGCTCTACTCAAGGACTCTTATCTTTTAATCCTTATGTGCCACAAAAGCTAGCTCCTGCTCCATTAGCTAGGACTGACATATTACAACAATTTTTAAATCAACAAAGACAACCACTGGAAGCTCCTCCTAGACGACAAGGTATGCTAACAGATGCTAAACCAACAAGAAGGTTCCCTTACTAATGACATACTTACAACTTGTAAACAGCGTACTGCGTAGAATTAGAGAAGATGAAGTCTCAAGTGTTTCTCAAAATAATTACTCAAAGCTTATAGGGGAGTTTGTTAATGATGCTAAACGTACAGTAGAAGACTCTTATGATTGGACTGCTTTGCGGACTACGTTGACTGTTTCTACTTCTGCCTCAACTTTTAATTATACACTTACTAACTCTCAGAACAAAATGAAGATTCTTGATGTCATTAACGATACTTCTAATTTTTTTATGCATTATAAAACTTCTCATTGGATGAATAATGCTTTTTTAATTGATGACGCTCCTACAGGAACACCTCAGTTTTATAGCTTTAACGGTGTAGACGCTAATGGCGACAATGGTGTAGATTTATATCCTAAACCTGATAAAGCATACCAAGTAAGATTTAACGTAGTATTACGTACACATGATTTTACAGCAGACACAGATGTGTTAAGCATTCCTTCTTCTCCTGTGGTTCAAATAGCAACTGCTTTGGCTGCAAGGGAGCGTGGTGAAACAGGTGGTACTAGCGCAGCAGAATTGTTTGGTTTAGCTGATAGAACACTTTCTGATGCTATTGCTTTTGATGCAGCACAACACCCTGAAGAAACTATCTGGTACTCTTAAATGGCACAACAATTACAAAACATTACAGTAGCAGCACCTGCTTTCTTTGGTCTTAACACACAGGACTCTCCTGTTGGTGTTGATCCTTCGTTTGCTTCTGTTGCTGATAACTGTGTTATTGATAAGCTAGGACGCATAGGTGCGCGTAAGGGATACGTAGCTGTCTCAGGTAATGGCTCTTCGGTGTTAGGGAGCAGTCGCGGCATTGAGACAGTCTTTGAGTTTGTGGACACTAGCGGAACTAAGGTTGTCATATCCGCAGGTAACAATAAGATATTTAAAGGCACTACTACTCTTGTTGATATTACACCTAGCGGGTATTCCCCGTCAGCTAATAACTGGAAGTGTGTCACCTTTAACAATCACTTGTATATGGTACAGTTAGGACATGTTCCGTTAATAGCTACAGACGAAAGCGGTTCTTTTGTTCTTGCAGCTATTACTTCTCATTCACATGCCACAGGTACAATGCCTCTAGCTAATGAAGCTTTAGCTGCTTTTGGTAAGGTATGGGTAGCGGACATTGCAGGAGACAAGCATACAGTCTTCTTTAGTGATACACTCAATGGTCATGCTTGGACAGGTGGTGCTTCAGGAAGTCTTAATCTAACAACTGTTTGGCCTACTGGTCACGATGAAGTAGTTGCACTGGCGGCCCACAACAACTTCTTAGTAATCTTTGGCAAGAAGTCTATACTTGTGTATTCAGGTGCTTCTTCCCCTGCTTCCATGACCCTAGCTGATACAATAGAAGGTGTGGGCTGTATAGCCCGTGACTCAGTACAGCACACAGGAACTGATATTTTATTCTTATCTGACTCAGGTGTGCGTAGCTTTGGTAGGACTATACAAGAAAAGTCTATGCCCATGCGTGACATTAGTAAAAATGTTCGTACTGATTTAATGCATTTAGTGCCTTTACAAAACAATGCTATTAAGTCTATATACAGCGCAGATGAAGCAATGTATCTTTTAACACTACCGGATAGTAACTTAGTGTTTTGTTTTGACATGCGGTCTCCTTTGGAAGATGGGTCACAACGAGTAACAACGTGGTCTAGTCTTTTGCCTTTGTCTATGGAAGTGCTTGAGGATGGTTCAATATACTTTGGTCTTGTTTCAGGGATAGTCAAGTATAATGGTTATTTAGACGGAACAAATAAGTATCAGATGCGTTACTTTAGTAATCCAATGGACTTTGGTAACTCTTCTAACTTAAAGTTTTTAAAGAAGTTTAACATTACTGTTATTGGTGGTCAGAATACTAACTCTACTTTAAGTTGGGGTTATGACTATAGTACTAACTATACTAAACAAGTGTTTAGTTTAACAGGCACAAGTAATGCAGGGGAATACGGTATTTCAGAATACAATACAACCGCAGAATATACAGCCTCTGCTGTAATTAACACACCAAAAGTCAACACTAGTGGTAGCGGTGAAGTAGTGACTATTGGTATTGAATCTGAACTTAATGGTTCAGCCTTTTCTATTCAAAAAATTGACATACACGCTCTACTAGGGAGACTCATTTAATGTCCAACTATACAAAGACTACTAACTTTGCGACTAAAGACTCTCTCAGTTCGGGTAATGCGAACAAGATTGTTAAAGGTGCTGAAATTGACACAGAATTTAATAACATTGCCATAGCTAGTGCTACTAAAGCCAACACAGCTGAACCAACATTTACAGGAACAGTCACAGCCCCTACAGTAACTGTTACAGGCACATTAACGGCTAATACAATTACTGGAGGAACTTACTAATGGCGGGCTTTTTTGATAAATTACTAGGGGGTGGTTATAACGACTTGTTTAAGACAGGTGGTGAATACGTCCTTGGACAAAAAAACATAGATCAACTACAACAGTATGGTCGTGAAAGACAAGACCAGTTTGGTTTATTAGCAGATAAAGCTCAAACAGGTTCTGAGTTTAAACCTTATACTGTAACTAGCGGTTTAGCTAATGTAGGCACAACAGCTGAGGGTGGTTATGGTATTAACCTTTCTCCTGAGCAACAGGCTCTACAACAACAGCTAATGGGCCAAGCAGCAGGTTTATTTGGACAAGTGGGCCAAGACCCTGCGGCACAGCAATCAGCTATCTACGAGCAATTAAGGGCTACTCAGCGGCCTGAAGAAGAACGTCAGCGTTTAGCTACCGAAGAACGTATGCTTTCTCAGGGACGTTTAGGTATGCAGTCTAATGCTTATGGCGGTGCTTCTCCTGAACTATTAGCACAGGAAACTGCTCGTCAGGAAGCAATGGGTCGCGCTAACATTGGTGCTAGACAACAAGCTCTATCGGAACAACAGCAAGCTTTAGCCGGAGGACAGGGGTTACTGGAGGCAGGTTATTCTCCACAACAACAAGCATTAGCTATGTTGCAAGGAAGTTCAGTACCTGCAGGATTTGCAGATATTGGACGTAGAACTGGTACAGAGCTAGGTTCTCAGCTACAACAGTCTGGACTAGAAGGACGTATGCAAGCAGAAGACATGGCTAATCAGTTAAGACTAGGACAGCAGTCATCTTTGTTGGGTAGCTTGTTTGGTCAAACACCTTCTTTCCAAGACCAATTAAAAGCTGCTGAACTTGGTATTACTTTAGGCGGTTCAGGTGGTGATAGCGGTTTGTTTGGTCAACTAGGTGGATGGCTAGGTGGTTTATTTGACTAATAAAAACAACAAAAGACTTAAAAGGTAATTAATAATGGCTAATCAAGATTTAATGCGTATGCTAACTGGTGTCAGTAGCGGACAACAACCTGTAATGCAACAGCCTGTAGCAGGGTCTCCTAACTTTCGGGGAGACTTTGGCGCACAGCAAAATAGGCGTGTAAGCGAAGGCTTAGGTAGAGCTGTGCGTGGTGGCGAACCTTCAGATCAAGAAAGATTGGCTGCTGCTGAAGCTAAGTTAGATTTAAACAGTATTGAAGGTTTGACTACACTAGCTAAAATACAGCAGATACGTGGTGATATGGCAGGGGCTGCTAAAACTGCTGCTAAGATTCAAGCTATGAAGCTTAAACAAGAGCTTGGGGATAAAGAAATAGCTGATAAACAAGAGCTTGAGGATAAAGAAATAGCTGATAAAATTTCTTTTTCTGAATACATTAGAAATAAGTTTCCGTCTCAACCTGCTTTAATACAGCTTGCGGAGTCTGGACAACTAAACGTTTCTAACTTTAAAGATTTTTTAGATGATCCTAAGAGTGGTGGTTTTCTTAAAGGAACTACCTTTACTGTTGAGGACGAAAAAGGGAATCAGTTCACAATGACTCCTGCTTTTAGTAAAGACGGAAAGGGGCTTGAAAATCAATACTCTCCTATTGGAGATGGCCCTGCTAACCCTATTGGTAAAACAAGAGTAACAGGGGGTGAGTTTTCTTTAACCCCTGAAGACGAGACATCCAGAAGAGTTGATCAAAAAGGTGCAGAAACAAAAGAAACGGCTTTTGGGAACCTTAAAATAGCGGCACAAGACTCTATACCTACTTTGAGTGCTTCTAAGGTTGACCTAGACGAAGCTGAGAAATTGTTAAGTTCTATAGAAACAGGTGGGCCAATAAACATAGCGGCTACTGGTTTAGAAGGCTTTTTTGGTGTCAAGAGTGCAGATAAAGGTCAGTTAGAAATTATACTTGGTTTAAACATGATGTCATCTTTAAAGCCTTTGTTTGGTGGTCTTATCTCTAATCAGGAAGCAGAGCGTCTTAAAGCAATATATGCGGGAATGTCAAAAGGAAACCTAGCAAACGAAGGAATCTTGAGACAGCTTAAAAAGGCAGTTGATGATAACCTTTTTAAAGCTCGTTTATATCAAAAGACAAAGACTTCTGAAGAGTTTAATACTCTAATTAAGCAAATGTATCCTGAAGATACTAAGCCTGAAAAAACAAGAGTACAATGGAGCAACCTATAATGAGTGAAGTTTTTGATGTTGAGCTTCCCAACGGTGAGACTATTTATGACATACCTGTGGGAACCAGTAAAGAAGTAATACAGGACAAAGCAATTGCTAACGGCTTGGCTACTCTTGAAGACTTTGCACCGAAACCAACTCCCGTAGAAAAAGAAGACTCGCCTTGGTATCAAGACGCAGGTAATTTTCTTAAAGGAAACATGGAAATACCTATGGGTCTTGGAGGCAGTATTGCAGGAGCCGCAGCAGGAGTCCCTTTAGGCCCAGTAGGGATGATAGCGGGAGGTATCATAGGTGGTTCAGTAGGGTCAGGGGCAGGGTCTTTAACGTCTGATGTTTTGGAAGGTAAAGAACTCGACTTCCAATCTGCTGTTAAGGAATCTTTAATATCAGCAGGTTTTGACGTAGCAACTCTAGGTTTAGGTAAGGTTTTAAAACCTGCGTATCTGTCAGCCAAAGCCGCCTTGGGTTATACACCACAGGAAGTAGCTCAACAAATAATGAAGGAAGGCACGGAGACAGGTTCAAATGAATCCCTAAAAGCTACACAAAAGATTTTAGAGGAAGGAGGAGCCAGTTTAACACGGTATCAGACAGGACAAGCATCTAGCCTTGCTGTTTTTGCTGAAAAACTTGGATCAGCGGGTCTTCTTTCAGGTAGGGAAGCGACAGGTAATGCGGCTAAAGTAAACCAAGCCGCGCAGTCAGCTTTGAATGACATAGCTAATGCTGTTGACTTAAGAACTGGCGCGTCTCCTGCTGAGTTAGGGGAAGCAATGTTTGACATCATATCTGCGGGTCGTTTAGCACTTAGCGATTCCTATGGTGAAGGTTTAACATCTATAAGCTCAAGAATTGTAAACAATACCGTAAATACTGGTGGTATTAAAAAGAAACTAGAATTGTTTTTAAAAGAAAACACTATAAAAACTTCAGATGTAGTTGCCGGAAAACTAGTGACTAAAGATGAAATACTTCTCGACCCTGCCACTACGCAATTTATTAAAGAACAGCTATCAGGAACTTTAGAATACGGAAACATGTCAGCACAGGCTTTACTTCAGGTTGATAAAATGCTGTCAGGACAAATGCGTAAGTTTGGAACTAAAGGAACAGCTAACTATAATACAGTGGCTGATAGAGAGCTTGCACAATTGCAGGGAGCTTTAAAAGAATCTTTTATCAACACTTTAAAACAGGCTGACCCTAAAATAGCAACGGAATATGCGTTACTAAAGAATACCTATAAAGAAGGACTTTCTGGTTTACTTCCTGTATTAAATAAAAATACAGTAATGAGGGCAGAAATAGGGGACTATGAAGCTTTAGGCAAGCTGCTGACTAAACAAACTAATAGTAACAAAATTCAAGGCTTTATGAGCAGTTTAGATGAAGCTTATAAACAGATAGGTAAAAGAGAAGGGTTGCCCTCAGAAATAGCCTATGGTACAGCTAAGGAAGCAAAACAAGTTATTAGACAGTCTTTCTTACGGGATTTAATTCCTGAGGCATCTTCTCCTGCTTTTGATGTTTCTGATTACCGTAAACTAGCTTCTCAGTTCAGTAAGCCAGACGCAGACAAAAGATTAAAAGTTATTATGGGTGAGGATTACGGAAGAGTTAAACAACTGTTCAATTTGTTCTCTGAAGCCAGTAAAAAACCAGAGGGAAACTTCGGTACTTTATTCCTAAGAGGAAAAGAGTTCTCCGCTATCCAAGGAATACCTTATGCAGTTGGTGCGGGTATAGGTGGGGCCGTTGGAGGTACAACAGGAGCCATGTTCGGTGCGGGTATAGCCCCGACTGTAATCTTAACTGTGCCTATATTTTTGGCAAAAGCCGCCTCTAATCCTAAAGCTGTTAATAAGTTACTTGCTTTTGAAAAGATGACTTTTAAATCCCCTGAGGCCATGGAAAAGTTTGCGGCATTTATTGTTAGTGATACAATAGATGCTTTGTCTGACGAGGAACAAGCTGAAATCCGTAACCACTTTAGACAGTAATAAAACAAAAAAGCCCCTTAGGTTTCCCTAGGGGGCTTTTGTATACTACAGTATACATTGTAAACTATAAGAAACAAATACGCTACACTATTTCACATGCACCACCCGCACAGGCTAACTCTTGACTGCCTGTTGTGTTATCCTCTTGTTCAAACTGTTCAAGATCAATCCAATCTACACCTTTAGGCATTTCTGCTAATAGCTTTTTATATTCATCAGCGGTAATGTCCTCATAAGGAGCTTGCTGATAAACATGGTCACTCACTGGCAACAAACTAATACCGCTACAGATATCAAAGTTATCCCATATCCACTGAGCAACTTTCAGGAACTCATCATCTGTGTAATAAACAGTGATGCTTGGCTTATGCTCACACCAATGATTCTGATATGCCTTCCAAAGTTCTAACTGTTGCATTGCACCTACTTGTCTGACCGTTGTACTGGTCTTAGGTGCTTTTACAGGGAAACTAAACACAGAGGAGCTAGGTGACATAACATCTTGTTCTACTGGGAATCCTGCTTGCTCCATAAAGACTGCAAGTGGGTCTTTCTTGTCGCTACGTACCCTTCTAATGTAGTGCTTAGAGAAACGAGGATGTATGCCAGAGGCACTGTCAACAAGCTGAGATACAGTACCGCTTGGCTTAACAGCAGTAATAGCTGTAGACTGATTAATGCCAAGTTTTTCAGCCCATTTTTTATTAACTTTAACAGCAACATTCTTTAGTTCCTCTAACCACTCTACGGTTTTATCCGATGCTGTGCCGATAACAGGGTGATCCATAATTCCTGTCATGCTTACACCCAACAATGCTTCCTCTTCTGTGTTCTTCTTCCAAATATTCCTAAGGTATCTAAAGTCAGTTAATGTAGCCTGTAGTGTGCCTATCATAGCCGCTACTTCTACCTTAGCCTTAAGCGTCTTTAGTGTATCGTCAGCACGTACAACCACCTCGCTAAGGTTACAGAACTGATTACTGCGTAGAATTATCTCAGAGCATGGATTAGTACCAAAGTCCTGTTCTGCATCCCTACGGCCATTACGTCCTGCAATCTTCTGTGCCGCTACACGACTAAAGATACCACGCTCACCTGCTTTAGATTCGTACATGGTCTGCATCTCAGACAAGAACGATTGGAAGTCAGGCTTCTCTGTGTACGCTACGCTGTTGTTAGCCAATGCACGTTGTCCTTCATTTCTCCACCAATCACCAGACTTAGCCTTAGCCATACGTTGATCCGACAGGTTAGACAGGCTAATCAATGCTGAACGTCTAACGCCACCTACAACGACAATGTCAGCAATCTTACATACGATGTCGTGGCACTCAATAGATGTCAGCTTGCGACCTTTAGCTTTCTGGAAGACTTCAATGCAGAAGTTAAACAAGTCCACCAAAGGCTCTGGGCCAGATGCACGACCACCAAAGGTCTTGAGTCTTTCACCTGATCCTCTAACTCTGCTCACATCCCACTGAGGTATCTTACCTGCGTACAGCATAGCAATTAACTCACGGAAAGCTGATGCCCAACCAATCTTGCTGTCCGACACTACAATGAGGCTGTCAGTCTTATGGAATGACTCAGCAATCTCTGGCAGCTTGTTGATAAAGTTACGTTCAACACTAAAGCCTACACCTGTACCGCACATAAGCACGTACATAAGCTCGTCAAAGGAGCGTGGAGAGTCTATGTGTAAGTAGCTACAGTTGAACCCTGCTACGTTGTCTTTGTCTAAGGCTACCCCTGCTGTCATCATGCATCTCATGCTAGGCATAACTTCTAGGTTATGTATCGCATCGTATAGTTTCTGCCCTTCCTTGACTGTAATCTGCTCACGATCTCTCCAGAACTGTACATAACGAAACACTGTCTCACTCCATGTCTCTCTACGGTTATGCTCTGGCATCCAACGTGCGTAGCGGCTCTTGTGTATAAACTGTTGATACTGATCCATTAACTATTCTCCTGATCCGTTACATTTAGTACAAACTGCTGTCCCGACATGGGGAGCATCATCGTAAAACTTAAAATCTTTTAGTCCTGATCCGCTACAGGTTCCACAGGCTTCTTTCATATCTCCGTTATCGTCAAACATACCCCAACGTATGCCATGTTTATCGTCCATTAATTGTTCTCCTTGGTTACTTTGTCTGTTAATAATGCGAGATACCACATAGCTTTTTGTAAGTCTTCTACCTGCTTGCCTTTGTAATCATAACGCCAAAGGTATTTCATACAGTTACCTTTAAGATAACCCTTGAAAGCTACTGAAGACATGGACTCTTCAATGGCTTCAATGCATTCAATGTTGCCAGTGTTGTAATGTTTAGGCTTGTTGACAACATCTTCAGCCACAGTCTGTTTAGTTGCAAGGTCTTGTAAAGCCTTGCGTATAGCTTCTTCGTGGTCATAGGCGTGTGCTTCTTGCATAGCCATGTCGATGTATGGCTTATAGTCTATGGAGTCTTTCTCAACAGCAGGATGTTCTTTACGTAATCTGTCCCACTCAGTAGGTGTTGCATCATTAAGTCTCATCAATTATTTCCTCATCTTTAAATTCTTCAGCAAACTCATCAAAGTTTCTAATAAGTCTATGTTCAAAAGCTTCTAGCAAGTCTTTAGTGCTGATGTCTAGCAACTCAAGAACCAACAACTCATCTGCATTTACTATAATCTTTTCTTTAAGCTCTTCAAGTGTTAAGGACATGGCTTCTTCTTCCCTTTAATATACTTTGTCATTTCCTTTGCTGTGTCAATTGTGTAGTGCTTAAAGTTATTCTTCTCACACCACTCGCCCATTGTAATCTTACCGCCTTTCCTTACCTTCTTGCTTGGGTTGCTTAGGACAAACACTAGTTCCCAGTTGTCGAGACTATCTCGCACCGCTGTATACTTCTGTGTATCACCTGCCCTAAAGAACCCTTTGCACTCTATCAATACCTTCTTGTCTTCATGTACAAAGTCCGGTATGTACTTCCTGTGTGTCGTGTAAGGTAAGCTGTAAGGCTCAAACTTATACTGACTGTCTAACTTCTCTGATAAGTTCTTCTCAAGTCCTGACCTAAACTGAGTCATCTAAAGTATCCTCTATCGTTAGCCTACGAAAGCCATCCCAATCCCTACGCATATAGATCAAGTTCCAACATACCTCTAGCCTGTCCTGCCAATCTTCAGGGTGAGCCTTTTGCCACGCCTCTTGTACCTTAGCAAGCATGTCAGGCTTACGGACATCAGCTAGAAGCTTCTCTGCTCTCTTAACGCCAATACCTACAAGACCTTGAATTCTGTCAGTAGAGTCTCCTGTAAGCATCTGTATGCACATCTTGTAGTAGCCTTGATCTTCACATATATAGTATAAAGTTTCTTTGTTAAAGTTATAATGCCAACCCTCTACCATGTCAATGTCTTTATCTATGTGAGCTATGACAAAATGTTCCTTGGCATCTAAAGCCTCTTGCGCCCATATACTTACTACATCATCTGCTTCACAACCGTCTGACTTATGGTGGCCTAAGCTGTAGGCGTACTCATTAATTGCCTTGCGTCTTTCCGTAAGCTTGGGATCAGGGTCTTCTTCGCCTTGTTGTTTTCGGTTGTTCTTATAATCCTCAGCTATCTCATAACGAAAGTTACCTGAGCCTTTGATAGCTACGAACACTTTACTACTACAAGTGTCCCATCCTATCTTCTCTATCTCCTCATCATAATACTTCTTAGCTGTCTCTAAACTAATGCCCTTCATAGCTATCCTGTAGATAATTGAATCAGCATCTATAAAGCATTTATCAAATGGCTTACCCTTTGGCTTGCTCATCTAGGTTCTCCTTATACTCTACAATCTCTTTTAGCCACCCAGCTACCCACTCCGGCTCTATCTTAAACCACTCATTTTGCTTTTCTAAAGTTATCATACCATTTAATATATCGTGCATCTTGCGTTCAGTCCATCTCCTATCTGGCGTGTCAATAGTGTAAACTAGATTGTAGTCTCTATAAGGAGAAGATGTCTGGTAGTTATTAAGCCTATCCTTTGCATCTACTGCCATCCCTACCTTCACCCAACCATCCCAAGCAGGGTTCGTGATTATATACACCTGACCCTCTGGACTAGTATCGTAGTTCGCTAAGGAACTAAAGGCCGCTTCCTCAAACCCTTTGTAGCGTCCTGCTTTGTACAGGGGGTGAGTCTTCTTGACTTCCTTACCGTTGACCCACATGCGTTTGGCATCCCTTGCCTGTACCGCTGACTTATTATCCTTGTAGTACTTACCTTTAGTGGGTGTCTGCCCAAGTGTTTCCGACTTTGTAATCACCCTCAAGTGGGCAGTTGAGTTTGTAGTAGAGTCCTGCGGCTTGCATACAGCTTGTGGCAAGTCTCCCAAAGACATCTGATTTGTCTGCTCTAACTTCCGTTTGGATTTCATCATGTATATTACCTATAAAGTTATAGTCTATACCCCATAGTATAGCATATTCGTCAAGTAAACACAACGCTTTCTTCATTACAATCGCACCTGCTGACTGCAATAAAGTGTTCAATGCCGCGTGTGCTGATCGTACATAGACCCTTCTTTTATCCAATCCAAGAACATAGCCTCTTCCAGATGCCACCCCAACTCGCTCTCGTAATCTTCCAAGAGATGGCGTATTTGCAAGGAACTTTTCCTTAAGTCGTTTACCATCAACTGCAGTTCCCCCAACGATACTTCCGATTTTTGCGTCCCCTGCTCCATATAGGAAAGCGTATATAAAAGTCTTTGCTTGATCTCTAGTTTCAAGGCCCGCAGCCAACTGGTTTGCCGTGTGAATATCTCCGTTGAGTACTTCATTTGTGTATCCCTCGTCGTTCATGTAGTGTGCTAACATTCTAAGCTCTAGCTGAGATGCGTCCATACCTACCAACTTGTATCCCTCTGGCACAGTCCACACATCTCTGCACTCTCTGCCGTAAGGTGAATACACTGCCGGAATTTGCCCCATGTTCGGACTACTGTGTGTCATGCGTCCTGTCACAGCACCGTTGGAATTAACGTAGCCGTGAACCCTTCCGTCATCCTTAACTGCCTCTAGCCAACTCTGAACCTGTGCTATGCGCTTCTGTAGCATAAGGTACTCACCTATCAACGCGGCCTCCGGTATGTCTTTGACTGCTCTAAGCACTGCCTCGTCAACAATAGGCTGTCCCTTCTCAGTGAACTGCTTAGGCTTCCAACCGTAGTACTGCAGGTGTCTGCCTATCTGCTGTCGTGAACCTAGATTAAACACTGGGAAGTCTATGCGGCTAAAAGGTGCTATAGCTGTTTCCCATTGCTCTCCTAGGAACTTAAGTCCGACAACAGAGATCGTGCCATCTTTCTTAATCTTTGGTGTGACTTGTTTAATAAATGTTGGCAATGGTTTAAAAACTTCATGCACTTTGTCTTCAAGGTCATACTTCTTCTCCTTTAGTTCAGCTAACAATAAAAAACACTTCTCTTGGTCTAAGAGCCAACCTGTTTTAATCTGGCTTGAAATAATACTCTGTACTTGATGCTCAAGATCAATGCATTCAGGCTCAAAACCCTTAAGCTCAGAAAGTAATCTCTTGTACACCAACGTATTAACTTTAACATCCTGTACACAATACTCCAACATATCATGCGAGAAATTATCCCAATCATTATAATCACCTTTTGGTTGGTTCAGTGTCTGTCCCCAACTCTCTAAAGAATGTCCACCGTCCCTTGAGGGATTCGCTAGTCTTGATAGGACTAGGGTGTCCGTAATCTTACACTTGCTAAAATCAGTACCTAATAACCTCTCCAACACTGGTATGTCATAGCCAATTATATTATGGCCTATCACTTCACAGTCTTCATCAAAGCCCAGAAGCCACTCATTGAAGTCAAATAAACTGAAGCCGTGAAACTCAAAGAACTCTTCAGTGCCTACAATGTGAGCAACGATACACCATACCCTATCAGGATTTAGACCGTTAGCCTCTATGTCAAATACTATTTTCATTAAAACTCCGTCTCATTACCCACTGGACAACTGGTTTCTATCATTCTACCAGACTCCTTATCATAATACAGGTAACAGGCCGGTCCTGTCAAGCCCACGAACCTATTTTTTAACACTCTCACACAGGTTGTGTTACGTGTCTCAGGGTCTGCGTGTTGCTGATCTCGCTCTAAACCAATAACTATGTCGCTAAGTTGCGCGATTGCCGCTGAACCTCTGAGTTCTCCCAAGCTGATCTTACCGCCATCTTCATGTGCCTTTGAGCCACTAGGTCTACGCAAGTGTGATACTAAAAATAGCCCTACACCTGTCTCTTGTACTAGCTTACGCAAATTGGTCATAATGCTGTCGATAGCTTTACGCTCGTCACCGTTGTCCTGATCGCTGACCACGATGCTGAGGTGATCTAGAATTATCCACTTGCAGTCCAAGCCTTTAGCCATGTAACGTATGCGGCCTAATAGGTTATCCTCGCTCGTAGAACCCCAATGGTCAAACATATAGATACGTCCTGAGCCTAACGTCCTGTCCCAATAGCCCTTCTTCTCTTCCTGTGATACCGTCTTGTCAAGGTGAAGCTGCTTGTTAGCCTCTATGGACATGATGCCTAAAGCTGTCTTGGGGATGTCCTCCTCTAACGCTAGGATACCAATGTTATCCTCAGTAGCACCTAGTAGATAATGCTCTAGCTCTCTGACTATCTGAGACTTACCCATGCCTGAGCCTGACGTAATGGTGACTAGCTCCTTAGGTCTAAAGCCGTGGGTGTACTCATTAAGACAAGCCCAAGGATAGTCGATTGACTTCACGTTGGACTGCTTAATAATCATGTCCCATGTCTCATTACCTGCCACGATACCGTCAGGCTGGTAGGTCTTAGCGTTCCACCACTCCTTAACAAAGTCTTGCACCTTACGAGCCTTGAGCATGTCCCCTGCATCCTTCATGGGCAGTGTAACATTCTTAGCCTTATTGGGGGTGAACAAGTCCAGTACTGACCTTGCGGCCTCTTGTCCGGCCTTGTCATTGTCAAAACATATAATCACATTGTCGAACGTCTCAAGCCACTCAAGATTAGCCTTGATGTCTTTAGCCGCACTAGCCGCACCCGACCTAATGGATACTACAGGCCACTTACCGTCAAACATCTCATTAACCGCTAGTGCGTCTGCCTCTCCTTCTACTACTGTTATGTACTTGCCGCCTGACTTGAATGCTTGTTGACCAAAGAGTCCTGCATTGTCAAAGGAGCCTGTCGCATAAAATTGTTTGTTCTCTACTATACGTACCTTAGTCCCTGTAGCCACGCCTGTATCTTTATCGTGGTATGGGTAGTGGTGCTTGGTAATTGTCCCATCAGTACCGTACTCAACTGTGACACCATACCGCTTGGCTGTCTCTTGGTTGATTCTACGATCAGGGATTGCCGCTATTACACCTGTCATCTCTAATATCCTTGTAGGCTTGTTGTTACTTGATAATTGACTGATCTGTCCGTTGCCGTGTTCATAGTGACCACAACCACCCGAAAAACAGGTGGCGTGGCCGTCTGAATAACGAGCCAGATTGTCGGATGAACCACACGATGGGCATGGCTCATGTCTAACAAAGGTTGACTCGACTGACATTAAAACTCCTCACCATCATCTTGCTCTGCTACCTCTAACACCTTGATCTTGTTAAGGTAGGTGCTAGTACCGTGTACTGGATGCGGTGCGCCTGATTCTGCCCACAGTAACCGTACCTTAGAGCCACGACCAATCCGACCAGTAAAGGGCATACCCTCTTTGTCATAGACAGGTACGTCATACTTGGTGCTAAACTTCCGTTGTTTGACTCCTTCATACTCTCGCATCTTAACGCCTAAGCCTGATAGACTACTAGCGGTGTCCTCGTCTACGCTAATAACGACTGAGTATTTACCTGTAGACTGACCCTGATACATTTCGTGGGTGTCTAGGTTCTCAAAAGCTAATGTTCCTTCTACTACTGCCATGGTTACTTCCTCGCTTGTTATGATACTTAAGTATCGTTTAGTTAAACTTTAATTATAATCTTTAAAATATTCCTTTGCTTCTTAAGAATATTGTACTACTAATTGTCCAACCTGTCAAATATTAATTCATCTAATTTTAGTTCAACATTAGAATCACTCCAAGCATCTTGCATTGCTTCCGTGGAATACCTAGCACAAACATTGCATAGGTCTAAATGGTGTCCGGTGTTGTGGTCAATACGCTTAAGCTCGTATTCGTTCATAATAGTGTCACATGCTTTGCATCTACTCATTTAAACACCTCATTATACTTCTTTGTCATATTCTCGTATGAATTATTATAGTACTCGTCCGTCATTTGCTTGGTTACTCTCGCCATTAGCTCAGAGAGGGGCATACAATATACCTGATACTCTATAAGCTCATTAACCATGTTCTGAGCCTCTGGCTCTATCCACTCGCTAGGCTCATACTCGTAGCCTATTAGTTCCTCCTTAATCTTGCTCATATACTTGTCCAAAGGTGATTAATATGAAAGGTAAGTATATCACTATACCCATGAACGGTAAAGCCCCTATTTCGCCTGTTTCCTTATCTATAGTCCAAACTGCTTTTGAGTCGGCTATCTCCAAGCCTATAGCCACTGCGTTCACCAGTTCTACGTTTAAATGTCTATTAAATATCATCATACGCTTGTCTCCATTAATCCTGCTTTAGCTTTGAGGGACGCTATAGCCGCGTCTATCTCCCATTTCTGCATAGGCTCAAATTGATAACTGTCTTCCAGTTCTTCTTCAGCGTGTAGGTCGTCACCGTGTAGCCAATCCCGTGCATCGTCATTCCAGTTATTCATCACCTTCCCCTTCCTCTGCATCTTCAAATAAATAGATAATACCATCAATTTTACGTTGTAATAGGTCATAATCAAGATTATCTGGGTTTTCATCTAGTAAACATGCAACATCTAATGCTATATCTTCCAATTTAGCTATAATATCTTTCATAAGTCACCCCCAAGCACTACAACTGCCATTGTGTACAATATAAGGGTTACTACAGCCGTTCCAACGCTTAAGAGTCCCCATCCTACCACATCGACTATAAACGTCTTACGTGCGTCTCTGTGGGCTTCTCGCTTGTCCATAAATATCTTTGCTTTATTCATCACTGTTCCTCCTATCATGTTTACCTGATTCCCAGACCGCATAGAGTCCAGAAGTTATTAATAGTATACTCATTACTGCCATTACGCCACCTCCTCATAATCAGCGTTACACTCACTGGAAGACGTTAGCAAGCAGTCAATGCGATACTGTGGAACTGTTTGACACTGTAAGCCACACCAGTTTTTAATATGTCGGGTGGTAGTGGCGCTATACCATTGATCTGTACGAACCAGTGTGCCATCTGTTAGACAAGCCGCTACTGGTGTCTCGTAGCTAAAGAATACCTGTGCAAAGCCAAGGTCTAATTCTGTTTGGTTGCTACCTATTTGTTTCAGTTTCATCTGGTGTTACTCCTGTTGGTGTTATAGTTGGTTTATTAATGCCTACCCAGTGTATCAGGTAGGCATAGACAAAGCTACTATATTTTAGTTGTAGTCTGCCTCAGTGAAAAAAGTATCTGTCAACGTTTCCTCTGCCCACTCCTTAAGGTAATGTGGCATACCTAGGTCGACTAGCACCATGACAGCTTTCGCTTGTCTGTAAATAGCATATCTCTGGTTTTCACCGCTTTCATCATCGCTCATATTAGACCATCGACCGTAGTTATCAAATGCGCCCATTATTGCTTCAGCTGTTTCAGGGTGTAGTTTAATCATATCTATATACCTATTGTTTAGTTGGTTTATTAATGCCTACCAGTGTATCCGATAGGCATAGGCAAAGCTACTGTGTTTTAGTTAATTTCGTTAGTTTACGAATTTAGCCACTAATTTTTCGGGTGTATTCAGCCTCTACTGCTCTGAGTATTTCTGCTTTTCGGTCTAACCAAGAAGCCGAATAACCTATTTTCTTACCGCGCACAATATCAGACCTTAAACCGCGAATAATTGTATCTAAAGTGAAAAGAGGAAAGCACTGGTATGTAGTTTGTAATTTAGTCATATTTAAAGCTCCACTCTAATTAATAGTTCATAAATGTATCGTTCGTATTCATCGTATTCACTGCAAGACCCTGTTGCTTGTTGAATATCAACCCAAGCATCAAAGGATAAACAATTTAAAGCTTTAGCGGCCTCCTCAATATTATAGTCTTTTGTTTCCATGTATTCGTGTACTAACCTATTATCATTGTATTTCATCTGTCTACCTCCAGTTAATTAACCTACGTCTTCAATTTTATAACACAATCGCACTCTGTGTCTACTGCCTCTAGCACTCCAATCTTCAAGGATACCATCACGGCTCACTGCACAATGGCTCGCAGTTAAGAACATATAACGGCCTGACATTGGCGCATGATTAGCCACCGTGCCTAGTGTAGCACCGTAAACATTAGGAACATGAACTAATTGCTTACCCATTGACTGATATAGTTTATGGATGTTCCAAGTGTTAAGCCCTCGACCCTTGACCCTGCCGACTGTACGCTCTGCGATTGCCCTAGCCTTTCCGAATGATAAGTCACACGCTACCGCCAAGCCTATCACTGTACAAAAGTTAGTGTCTTTATAATATTTACTACCTACCTTTGCTAACTCTGCGTAGGAATGTCTAAAATGTTTGATCTTATTCATTTTCTAATACCTTTAGTTATTCACTACAAACACCAGTTGCCTAGTGTCTCCAGTGAATAACCGCTGATTAAATACGGTATTGCTTAACGGCACACCTTCGCCCTAAGGCTACTTCCCGTCATAACCGTTTATAATCTTGGTTATTCTGCCCGCTAAGGATGGTCATCTGTCTCACTATTGCCAAGGCTACTAAGCTGAGAGTTTAAACCGCTATTGCGGGGGGCTTCAGGGACTGTTTCCTTCGTCTTCAGCCTATAAGTCACCTTGGTAACTGCTGAAGCTAGGTATCAATCTGGGGAACCGTTCCCCTGTTGCCTGAGTCCATTGTAGCGACTCAACAGCTAATGTATATAATGCAAACTATATAGTGTCCATTCATTATATGAATACCCTATGTTACCTTATATCATGCGCGTAGGCGCGAATAACACATAGACAATCATAATGCTAATACTATTTAGTTATATAAAGATATGTGACATATAACCATAACAGGTAGACCGCTGAAACCCTTACGGCTACTGGGCTGTAGGCATTTCGACGATAGTGTAGCTACCTATATAATGACATAGGTACAGGCTAACCACGCTTAGAACGCATTACAAAGCCATATAGCGACATATAACTACCAGTGATAATACATTAGATCAACATAGGTCAGGCTTATGGGTACTTGGCATGATGTATGCATGTAGGGTCTATAGGTATCCACACGGACACACACACTTGCCCCATGCAATACCCATGCCAACATAAGCACCATGCCCCGTGTATAACCTGTGGATAACTTATGTAGCCTGTGGATAACTTATGCACACCTTATGCACACCTTATGCACTGCTGTGGGTATCCTGTGGATAACTTATGTAAAACCTGTGGATAACTTCGGGGGCGGGGGGCCGCGTGGCTACTGTAGTATTGTTACTGTACCCTCCGGCATACAAAATAGTAGGAAATTAGGATTAACAACTGTATCCTCATGTGTACTGTAACCTTATGTAATACATAAGAAAACACAGGTCTACCATAGGGTTGACACAAGCAGTGTAAAGGGACATGAGAATAACTTAGATAATATAGTAAATAATGCTTGACTTCTGCTTAATAATATGCTATAATAACTAGTATACTAAAGAGATAAAGATAACCAAGCGCCTTAAGGGTACTTAAGAAAACTTTAAGAATTAACTTTAAAGAAATAATTAAAGTAAATACTAAAGCATATTTAAGTATACTTAAGATAACCAAGGGGTATATTTTGAGTAACGAAAAGCAGCCTGTAAAAAAGAAAGGAAGACCCAAGAAGAAAGATATAGTGTCAAAAACAACAGGCAATAGGAATAAGGTAGGTCGTCCTAAAGGTGATGCTTCAATCATCAACGACTATAAAGCTAGGATGCTTGCTTCACCTAAAAGTAGGAAGGTATTAGATTCTATATTGTCAGCAGCATTGGACGATGACCATAAGAATCAAGCAGCAGCATGGAAGCTATGTATGGATAGATTACTTCCTGTCAGTTACTTTGAGAAGGATAAGGCAACTGGCGGTAAGAGTGCAATTAATATATCAATTACTGGCGTTGGTGGAGAAACTACTATCATCTCTGGTAACGAACAAGAACCCATTGAAGGGGACTACACAGATGTATAATGTCAACAAAGATTTAGATTACTTTACTAGAGAAGAGTTTGCTTGTCAGTACACAGGCGAGAACGAGATTAAAGACACACTACTTTTAAAGTTAGATATATTGCGTGAACGCTGTGGGTTTCCTTTTGTCATTACTAGTGGTTATAGATCAGAAGACCACCCCCTTGAAAAGAAGAAGGAGAGAGCAGGAACTCATGCCCAAGGTATTGCAGCGGACATTAAAGTCAGCAACGGAACACAGCGTTATAAGATTGTTGCAGAAGCTATTAAGATGGGCTTCTCAGGAATTGGAGTTGCTTCTAACTTTGTGCATGTTGACATCCGCAGCTTGGACACTAACGAGTCTCCTGTAATGTGGACGTACTAGTTGGCTGATTTAAAGGTTGAACTACTACCTTGGCAGCAAACAGTATACGAAGACAAGACACGCTTTAAGGTCATAGCAGCAGGTAGACGTACAGGTAAGTCACGATTGGCTGCTTGGGCATTAATACTTAACTGTTTGTCAGCTAAGAAGGGTCAGGTGTTCTACGTAGCTCCTACACAGGGACAGGCTAGGGACATCATGTGGCAGATGCTGCTAGAGCTAGGCAACCCTGTTATCTCTTCAAGCCATGTCAATAACCTACAGATCAAGTTTATTAATGGCGCACTCCTGACACTTAAGGGCGCGGACAGGCCGGAGACCATGCGTGGTGTCAGCCTTAAGTTCCTAGTCATGGATGAGTATGCAGATATGAAGCCAGAGGTGTGGGAGCAAATCCTGCGTCCGGCCCTTGCGGATCAGAAGGGCGATGCAATGTTCATTGGTACTCCAATGGGACGCAACCATTTCTATGATCTATATTCATATGCAACCATTAGCGAAGACGATACCTTTGTAGGCTATCACTTTACAAGCTTTGATAACCCACTGCTAGACCCTGAAGAGATTAGAGCCGCTGAGAAGTCAATGTCAGCCTTTTCCTTCCGACAGGAGTTCATGGCATCCTTTGAGGCTCACGGTAGTGAACTGTTTAAGGAAGATGATGTCAAGTTTAGTGAAGAAGAGCCTAAGGAAGGTGAGTTTTACATTGCAGTGGATTTGGCGGGTTTTGCTGACGTACAAAAAGTAACTACTAAAACAAACAGGCTTGACCAAACGGCCATTGCAGTTGTTAAGGCAGGTACTGAGGGTTGGTGGGTTGCTAACATTATACATGGACGTTGGGGCGTAGAAGAGACCGCTAGAAAAATCTTTGAAGCAGTTAGAGACTACCGGCCACTAGCTGTAGGTATTGAAAAAGGTGCTTTAAAAAACGCTGTACATCCATACTTAAATGACCAGATGAAAAAAAATCAACGGTTTTTTAGAGTAGAAGAACTTACACACGGTAATAAAAAGAAAATAGATAGGATTGTGTGGGCTTTACAAGGCCGCTTTGAGCATGGTAACATTACATTAAACAAAGGTTCTTGGAACAGTCAATTTTTAGATGAGTTATTTCAATTTCCTAACTATTTAGTTCACGATGATTTAATAGATGCCTTAGCATATATAGACCAACTTGCAAAAGTTTCTTATGCTTATGATTATGAAGAAGAAGAATACGAATTTTTAGACAAATACGCAGGGTATTAACTATGTTAGAAGAAAAAGATGAGTTTCTTATAGAACAAGACCTAGAAAACTGGGTAATAACTAAGTGTGATTCTTGGCGAGATCATTACGAAGCTAACTATGCACAGAGGTTTGAAGAATATTACCGTTTGTGGAGAGGACAGTGGTCTATAGAAGATAGATCAAGAGAAACAGAACGCTCTAAAATTATTACTCCTGCCCTACAGCAAGCGGTAGAGTCCTCAGTAGCAGAATTAGAGGAAGCTACTTTTGGACGAGGTAAGTGGTTTGATATTAAAGATGACATACAAGACCAAGACACTCAAGATATTGAAATGTTGCGTAAACATCTTGATGAAGACTTTACAAAGAACAAAGTACGTAAAAGTGTAGCAGAGTGTCTTATAAATGCTGCTGTGTTTGGCACGGGAATTGCTGAAATTGTACTATCCGAAGAAAAAGAGATGGCCCCTGCTACTCAACCAGTTATGGGAGGAGAGCTACAGGCAGTAGGTGTAAACATACGTGAAAGAACTTGTGTTAAACTACGTCCTGTAATGCCTCAGAACTTCCTTATTGACCCTGTAGCCACTGATATTGATTCAGCCTTGGGTTGTGCTATTGATGAGTTTGTATCCTCGCACCTAGTAGAGCAGTCACAAGAAAGCGGAGTGTATAGAAACGTAGATATTGTTTCAGCAAGTCCTGATTTTGATATTGAACCAGATCAAGACCTAACTAGCTTTGATGATGATAAAATACGTCTTACTAAGTACTATGGTCTAGTACCGCGTCACTTGCTTGAGAAGGCTCTAAACGACGAAGACTCAGAAGAAGAAGAAATTGTTGAGTTAGATCAAGAAGACAGCAGTTCTTATTATGTAGAAGCAGTTGTTATTATAGCTAATGGCGGTACTTTGCTTAAAGCTTCCGAAAATCCTTACATGATGGAAGACAGGCCCATTATAGCATTTCCGTGGGATGTTGTTCCTAGTCGTTTCTGGGGTAGAGGGGTGTGTGAGAAAGGGTATAACTCTCAAAAGGCGTTAGACACTGAAATACGAGCTAGAATAGACGCTCTTGCACTTACTATACACCCTATGATGGCAATGGATGCCTCACGTATGCCTAGAGGTGCTAAACCTTCCATACAGCCCGGAAAAACCATACTAACTAACGGTAATCCTTCTGAAATACTACAGCCGTTTAACTTTGGTAATGTTAATCAGATTACTTTTGCACAAGCAGCAGCCTTGCAAACAATGGTACAAACATCTACAGGCGCTGTTGATTCTGGCGGTATATCCGGTGGTGTTAATGGAGAAGCTACAGCTGCAGGTATCTCTATGTCCCTTGGTGCTATTATTAAGAGACACAAGCGTACTTTAATTAACTTCCAAGAATCTTTTATTATTCCTTTTGTTACCAAAGCAGCTTGGCGTTACATGCAGTTTGAGCCTGAAATGTATCCGGTAGCTGATTACAAGTTCCACACCTCTAGTTCACTAGGTATTATTGCGCGTGAGTACGAAGTAACTCAGCTAGTCCAGTTGCTACAAACCATGTCTCCTGATACTCCCATGTATCCTAAGCTAGTTATGTCTATCATTGATAACATGAACCTATCTAATCGTGAAGAGCTTATTAGAACACTTGAGCAAGCCAATACTCCTAATCCTGAAGCACAACAAGCTGCACAACAGGCTGAACAAGCAGCACAGCAAGCACAGTTGGCTTTCCAAGCTTCCCAAACTGCCGCGCTTAACGGCCAAGCACAAGAGTCAGTAGCAAGGTCACAGAAGTTGACAGTTGAAGCACAGGTTATACCACAGGAGCTTGAAATTGACAGGATTAAAGCTGTAACAACTAACCTAAGAGCAGGTGACGCTGATGATAAAGAGTTCCAGAAGCGTATTGAAATGTCTAAACAAATGCTTAAAGAAAGAGAAATAGCTGTTAAGGAAGGAGCTAATAGCAATGTCTAGGACTACTCCGGCAAAAGGTAAGGCTAAGGTTAAAATTACATCTGGAGGTAAGAAGGTAAGCTATGGACAATCAGGTAACGCTAGTGGTGGTGGCCCAAGGGTAAAAGCAGGTACATCTAAAGGAGATGCGTATTGTGCTAGAAGCCTTGGCATTAAAAAGGGTGTTTCTAAAGATAAACAGAACGACCCTAACACCCCTAACAATTTATCACGCAAGCGTTGGAGATGTTCTGGCGCTCAGTCTAGGAGATAGTTATGTACGGAAGTAAACCACCAAAGAAAAAAAAGAATACAGTTTCATTACCAAAGCGAGGACAACGCGTACTGAAGAGTAAGAAGAGCAGAGGGAAATGAAAGGACAGACTCACGGTGGTAAAGGTAGCACTCCTAGAAAAACTGATCCAAAGAAGTTTTCAGAAAACTACGATGCTATTTTTAAAAAACCTAAGAAGGAGAAGGAAGATGAAAGGCGTTAAGCATTATAAAAAAGATGGTACAATGCATACAGGGTCTAGTCATAAAATGGCTGACGGTACTTTCCATACCAATAAGTCTCATACTAAGACAAGTGCAAAACTTTTTCACTTTAAAGATTTATCTACAAAGGCTAAAAGTAAAGCAAAAGGTAAATAAAATGGCTAAAGGACTATACGACAACATCCACGCAAAACGTAAAAGAATAGCTGCAGGTAGCAAGGAAACAATGCGTAAGGCAGGAGCTAAAGGCGCACCAACAGCAAAAGCTTTTAAAAAAGCAAAGAAAACAGTAAAAAAATAGCTTGACTTTTACTTTATTATATGATATAATATGTAGAGTAACTACCTTAACAACTGTCCTTATGGAGAAACAGTAAATGAAAGATAAAGAACTTGAAGAATATTATAACACATATCGTGGCTTGTTTGCAAGCGAAGGTTTTAAACTTTTAACACAAGACCTAACAAACAACACTATAAATATTAATTCTATTGAAGCTACTAAAGATGCAAACGATATGTACTTCCGTAAGGGGCAAATGTCCATTATTGCAAGCATTATAAATTTAGAGCAGCAAATAGTTGCAGCAGAAGAAAGTATTGAAGCAGCAGAGTTAGAAGAAGAAGAGTAATGAGAGCCATCTATGAGTTTCGCTGTGAAGATGGACATACAAATGAAAGGTACACTGATTCTGAGTGTACCCATATTTCTTGTTTAGACTGCGACAAAAAAGCAAACAGAATTGTAAGTGCTGTGCGATCAAAACTTGATCCTATTTCCGGTGACTTTGAAAGCGCCACTAGAAAATGGATGAAGAACAGAGAGCAAAAACTACAACTAGAGCGCAAGGCCAACTCTTAACTAAGAAGCTTTGTATAATACACCTCCATAATGAGAATACTCACGGAGTTTAATAATGGCAACACTAATAGACGAGCGTACTGAAAAAGAAGAAGATAACACAGGAGAACAAATAAGTCAACTTACAGCGGAACCTGAGTTACAGGAAACTCCCCAAGAAGACATCCCCGACAAGTATAAAGGAAAGTCAACTGCTGACATCGTAAGGATGCATCAAGAGGCTGAAAAGTTACTTGGCAGACAAAGCAGTGAAGTAGGGGAGTTACGTTCAGTTGTTGATAACTACATTCAGACACAACTCGACACCACAACACAAACAAGTCCCGAACCTGAAGAAGACGTAGATTTTTTTAGTGATCCAGAGAAGGCGGTGGAAAAAGCAATTAGAAATCACCCTTCAATTAAACAAGCTGAAGCAGTAACTCAGCAGTATAGACAGTCAACAGCCCAAGGTCAGCTACAAGAAAAACACCCTGACATGCAAGCTATTTTGACGGACTCTAAATTTGTTGATTGGATCAAAGCGTCAAAAATTCGTACACAGCTTTTTGCACAAGCAGATGCACAATATGATTACGAAGCTGCCGACGAGCTTTTCACTAACTGGAAAGAACGTAAGCAAGTAGTAACTCAATCAGCTGCTAATGAAAAAGCTAGTCGTAAAACCGCAGTTAAGGCAGCCTCCACAGGTAACGCCAAAGGCAGTGGTGAAGCGGCAAAGCGAAAAGTCTACAGGCGTTCAGACATTATTAAACTTATGCAGGACAACCCTGAAAGATACTTAGCTTTAAGTGATGAAATCATGCAAGCATATCAAGAAGGGAGAGTCCGAAACTAAACTCTTTAAGGAAGTATTATCATGGCAACATCAGTATATCCCGCCACAGGCGGTTTCGTAGACAACACTAGCGCAGCTAAGTTTATTCCAGAAATTTGGAGTGACGAAGTTATTGCTGCATACAAGCAAAACTTAACTTTAGCTAACCTTGTTAAAAAAATGAGCATGTCAGGCAAGAAAGGCGATACTATTCATATCCCTAAGCCTGTACGTGGCGTTGCTACTGCTAAGGCAGCTAACACTGCTGTAACTGTACAGATGAATGTTGAGTCTGAAGTCCTTGTAAACATTGACAAGCACTTTGAGTTCTCTCGTATTATTGAAGACATTACTGAAGTACAAGCTTTAGCTTCTCTTCGTCAGTTCTACACAGGTGATGCAGGTTATGGCCTAGCCAAGCAAGTAGATGATGACTTGTTTGCTTTAGGTAAGAAGTTTGGAGATGACAACGGTTCTGGTTCTGATTATGTTCACAGCAACTGTCGTTTCTTTGATGCTTCTACTGGTCTTACTGCTTATGCAGTTGACACTGTAGCTGCCGGTGACGTATTTACTGACGCAGGTTTCCGTGCTGCTATTCAGGTTCTTGACGATGCAGACACCCCAATGGACGGACGTAGCTTTGTTGTACCTCCTTCATTGCGTAACACTATCATGGGCATTGATCGTTACATGTCTTCTGATTTTGTAGATGGACGCGGTGTTAAGAACGGTCAGATTGGCAACCTATATGGCATTGACGTATTTGTTTCTAGCAACGTCCCTGTTATTGAAGCTGCTTCTGCTAACTCAGCAGGTGGTGACATTAAAGGTGCTATGTTGTTCCACAAAGACGCAATGGTTCTAGCAGAGCAACAAGCTATTCGTTCTCAGACTCAGTACAAGCAAGAGTGGTTAGGTACTCTTTATACTGCTGACACTCTGTACGGTACTCAAGTACTACGTCCAGAAGCAGGTCTTGTTCTAGCTGTAAATGGCTAAGTAACAAACTAGGGGGGATTCTTAGGAGTCCCTCCTTCCTTTTCTTTTGTTTTCTTAGGAGCTATTAATGGCTATATTCAGAGGTAACGGTGGTGCAGGTGATTCTAACACAGACGCTACAGTATCCGCAGTTACAGAACAGGCTGTCATAGCTACTACGAAAGCAAGTGAAGCAGCCGCTAGTGCATCAAGCTCTAGCACTTCCGCAAGTACTTCTACAAGCAAAGCTTCAGAAGCTAGTACTTCCGCAACTAATTCAAGCAACTCTGCTACAGCCTCAGCAAACTCAGCTACGGCATCAGCAAACTCAGCTACGGCATCAGCTAATTCTGCTACTGCTTCCGCTAACTCAGCCACAGCAGCCGCAAGCAGCGCATCTAATGCCTCTGGTACATTGGCTAATGCTGCACTTAAAGCTAACAATCTTTCTGACTTAGCAAGTGCTTCTACAGCACGTAGCAACTTAGGCTTAGGTACAGTAGCCACTACAGCCGCTAATGTATATGCTACGGCAGCTCAGGGAACTAAGGCAGATAATGCTTTAGTAGCATCTACCGTCTCATCTTACGGAGCTACGCTTGTAGACGATACAGATGCTGCCGCAGCCAGAAGCACTTTAGGCTTAGGTACAGTAGCCACAACAGCCGCTAATGTATATGCTACGGCAGCTCAGGGAACCAAAGCAGATAATGCTTTAGTAGCTTCTACTGTATCATCTTTTGGTGCTACGTTAATAGATGACGCAAATGCCGGAGCAGCCAGAAGCACTTTAGGCTTAGGTACAGTAGCAACTACAGCAGCTAATGCATATGCTACAGCAGCGCAAGGCACAAAGGCAGACAATGCTTTAGTAGCATCTACCGTGTCTACCTATGGTGCTACGCTAATAGACGATGCTAACGCAGGTGCAGCTAGGACTACATTGGGCTTAGGAGATGTTGCTACTACAGCAGCCTCAGCTTATGCTACAGCAGCCCAAGGCGCTAAGGCAGACTCAGCTTTACAATCCAACTCAACTTTAAACGCAGACAACATGACTTCCGGTACGCTACTAGGTGGAACATACTAAAGGTATATAACTATGGCAACAAAAATTGTAACTAAAAATAGCTCCACAGCAGGTAGCGCACCTTCAGCAAGTGATCTTGTACAAGGTGAACTAGCGGTAAACGTAGTTGACAAACGACTGTATACTGAGAACAACTCAGGCGCTATTGTTGAGCTAGGCACTAATCCTGCAGGTGCTGTAAACTTTGCGGCAGACGTAACCTTAGCTAATGGCGCAGATATCATCACGGCTTCAGCAGGAACAAGCAACTTCCGCGCAGGTGTCAACGCAGGTAACAGCATTGCAAGCGGTGGTAATTATAATACTGTCGTAGGCGATGAAGCAGGTACTGCGATTACTACTGGTGATAACAGTACCTTTGTAGGTTATGCGTCAGGAGATGCGTCTACTACAGCATCTAATAACACATCGGTGGGCTACGCGGCTTTAACCACCAATACTACAGGCGGTGAGAACGTAGCAGTTGGTTCTTTAGCTTTATTTGCGGCTACTACTGCAAGTAATAACACGGCTGTTGGGCATAACTCGTTAGCCGCTAACACCACAGGCGCTAACAACACCGCTTTGGGTTACTTTGCTTTAGAGTCTAATACTACGGCAAGCGACAATCTAGCAGTAGGCTACAAAGCACTCCAAGAAAACACTACAGCGACCAATAATACAGCGGTTGGTAGGAGTGCATTAAAACTCACCACCACAGGCGCTAACAACACAGCGGTTGGTAGGGATGCTTTATTAGCAAACACCACAGGTACAAGAAACGTAGCCGTTGGAGCTAAAGCATTAGACACAAATACAACAGGCCAACAGAATACAGGGGTTGGTTATGGTGCAATGGATGCTAATACTACCGGCAGTAATAATGTTGCTATAGGTGATGCCGCCTTAGCCTCAAATACTACAGCATCTAACAATACCGCAGTGGGTGACGATGCTTTAAAATTTAACACCACAGGGGCTTCAAACGTAGCCGTGGGTGCTTTAGCATTAGATGCTAATACTACAGCCGCTGAAAATACCGCTGTTGGGACGAGTGCAATGTCAGCTAACACCACAGGTGCTTCAAATGCGGCATTAGGTACTGATGCTTTAAAACTTAATACAACGGGTGCTTCAAATACCGCATTAGGTGCTTACTCATTAGACGCTAACACTACAGCGGCTAACAACACAGCAGTTGGTGTTCATTCTTTAGGCGCAAACACCACCGCATCTAACAACACAGCAGTTGGTTATAGTGCTTTATTAGCAAACACTACAGGCATTCAGAACACCGTCATTGGTGCTTTATCAGGAGACTCTCTTACTACAGGAAGCTACAACGTAACGCTAGGTGTGGGTTCGCTTACTAACGATGACGTAGGTAGCAAAACTACTGCTATAGGTTATGATACTCTTTCCTCACAGAATTACGCTAGTGCTACAGATTCTCACAACGTAGCCGTTGGCTATAGCGCAGGAGCCGCAGTAACTACAGGCATTCAAAACACCCTTATCGGTGGTCTTGCAGGTGATGCTCTTCAAGCCGCCGCAGACAATGTGGCAGTTGGTTTTGAAGCATTAAGCTCTGAAACAGGCGGTCAAAATAACGTAGCAATTGGGCCACGCGCTTTAAAGGCTCAAGTTAATTCTT
>Ga0307997_10000171_pt1 | contig 28980 bp, 31 predicted proteins | sample Davwhametageno36_FD_203165 | JGI IMG/M metagenome (GOLD analysis project Ga0307997, IMG submission 203165) | Marine microbial communities from Davis Island wharf, Antarctic Ocean - #36 | ecosystem: Environmental > Aquatic > Marine > Unclassified | place: Antarctic Ocean: Davis Island wharf... | reverse complement strand
CATTACACAGTCTCCCCCATAGTATGGAAGTTACATTCAATATCAGTGTAGGTGCTGTTGCCGTTAATCACAGCGCCAGTTGTTGTTGAGACAATCTTTTGGAATCTGTTGCGACAGTTGATGTCAAATGCATCATAGTGGATCTGTGCATCGTTTTGGCTGTCATACCAAACATTTTCGAGGAACCTACCTGTTGTAGGACATTGTGAACTTACTGTATATGTAGTTTTCATAGTGTGTGCCTTCTGTTTGCCTATAAGCGTTATTGCCTATACATTAAGTATACTATCAATAAGTGGATGTGTCAACTAATATGAATCCCTTATAAATCAAGAGGTTACGTCACAAGGCTTGCTAAGTCATTGATATCATTGAACAATTTATCTTCCATTTTATTACCGTTATTTACTATAGAAGATAAATAATATTATGAAGGATTTAAAGTATGTTCCTGAAGCTAAGAAGTTGCAACCAGGCGGTGGCCAGGGCAGATATCAAACCCCTGAAACTTGGATTACTGGCCCTTGCCCTTATAGACGTGACAAATATTATGCTTGGTTAAAGCATCGTAGTCAAGCACGTTACCGCAAAGAAGCATATGACTTAACCTGGGAACAGTTTGAAATGTTATGGTTCAATGAAGAAGATTGGTCTAATAGAGGCAAACAATCCACTAACATATGTATGAGTCAAATAGATTATACTGTTGGTTGGACTCTTGACAACATTGAAATTATAACAAGACTTCAACAATTAAGGAAGCCTAAGAAAAATGCTAGATCCTAACTTTGACCCCTTGTATGAAATGCAAATGCAAGGCCTTGCAATTCAACACAGTCAAAAAGTAATCGAATCCTTGTGCAATGAAATCCAACGTTTAGATGGATTAGTCCAGGAAATGGCAAAGAACCAACTAGACGTTACTGAACTGTTAATGAAGAATCAAACCAATATTAAATATATTAGCGAAATGTTAGAGCGTGAGGGACAATGAATCTAACCAAGCTTCAACAAGACATTGCTGACGATCCACACCGCTTTAAAGTAGTAGTTGCCGGAAGACGTTGGGGTAAAACATTCCTCAGTGTTAGACAGTTATGCTACTATGCAAGACTACCCAACAAGGAAGTATTTTACATTACAAGTTCCTACCGTGCCGCTAAGATGATTGTATGGAAGCCCCTTAAGAAACGTTTAACTGAACTTAAATGGATCAAGAAGATTAATGAATCAGAACTTTCAATTACCCTTCGTAATGGTAGCACTATAAGTCTTAAGGGTGCTGAGAACGGTGATGCACTTAGAGGCCCCTCACTTTGGTATTGTGTTTTTGACGAAGTTGCTGACATTGATTCAGATGTTTGGATGAGTGTTATACGTCCAAGTCTTGCAGACCAAGAAGGACACGCATTGTTTATTGGCACACCCAAAGGCAAAGGCAATTGGTTATATGACTTGTATAACCTCCAGGAAGAAATACCTCTTGTATGGAAAGGTTGGCAACATACTACTCTAAGTAATGGCTTTGTTAGTGCAACTGAAGTTCAAGATGCCAAACGTGATATGACTGAGAAACAGTTCCGTCAGGAGTTTGAAGCAACGTTTGAAACAACTGAAAACAGAGTAGGATATTGCTTTGAACGTGAGCATAACATACAAGAAGCACCAGAATTTGCAGATCACAGCGTTATACACATTGGTATGGACTTTAACGTAAGCCCTGCAACAGCGGCAATCTTTGTTGAAGTAAATGACAAGGCTTACCAAATTGATGAAATACAAATGTATTCATCTAACACCAACGAAATGGTAGATGAAATAATAGCACGTTATCCATCTTCTAAGAAATTTGTTTACCCTGATCCTAGTGGCAACCAGAGGCGCACTAGTGCTGGGGGTCAGACTGATCATACTATATTACACAATGCTGGATTTGTTATTAAAGCACCACGCAAACACGACCCTATTAGAGACCGTGTTAATGCTATAAATGCACGTTTCAAGTCAGCAGATGGCAATAGACACTTGTTTATTGGCAAATCAAATAAATATAGTATAGAAAGTCTAGACAAATACACATATAAAGATGGGACACAAATCCCTGATAAAGATTCTGGCTGGGATCATATGTTTGATGCTATGTCTTATTACGTGGCCTATAGATGGCCATTAAGGCGTGACGTTGATCCGGAATTAATTCAACCACAACGATGGGGACATTCGTTAGCATAAGGAAAACACTATGGACGCAATACAGAAATTAAATGACGCTATCGCAAAGGTCGCTGGCGGCAATGACTTATACGATACATACAAAGAAACTTGGCAATACTTGCTTGAGAGTTACATTGGCGGTGAAGAATACCGTCGTGCAAACCACCTTGTTAGATACCAACTTGAAACAGAACCTGAATACCAAGCACGATTACGCACAACACCATTGGAAAACCATTGTGCCAGCGTAATTAGTGTTTACAATTCATTCTTATTTAGAACAGAACCAAAGCGTGACCTTGGTTCTATTGAAAACCTAGCAGAAACTTACGACTTTATGCGTGATGCAGACTTTGATGGACGTAGTTTAGATAACTTTATGAAAGACGTTGCTACTTGGACAAGTGTGTTCGGACACGCCTGGGTCATTGTTAGCAAACCTAACATTAATGCAACTACAAGAGGCGATGAAGTTGAAGCTGGAGTTAGACCTTACCTAAGTGTTCTTACACCATTAGTTGTATTAGATTGGAATTGGTCAAGAAGCCCAAGTGGTAGATATCAACTTAACTATTTTAAATATCTTGAAGATGTTAACAAGGATGTCCATACAGTTAAAGAGTGGACCAATGACGTTATAACAACAACTGTTATTGATATGGGCGAAGAAACAATAACAGACACAATAATTGAACCAAACGGTTTGGGCAAGATTCCAGCCGTGTGTGTTTACAATAAGAAGGGCGTTGTCAAGAGTATTGGTATTAGTGACATTGCCGACATTGCAGACGCACAACGTTTTATCTATAATGCCACAAGCGAAATAGATCAAAGCATCAGACTAGACAGCCACCCAAGTCTAGTAAAGACACCAGAAACTAATGCTGGTATCGGTGCTGGTTCAATCATACATATGCCAGAGAACTTAGATCCTGGCCTAAAGCCTTACATACTAGAGTTTAGTGGTGCAAGTGTTGACAAGATACTAGGTGCAATTCAACACCAAGTTAGCAACATTGACAAGATGGCAAACACAGGTGCTGTTCGTGCTACTGAAAGTCGTGTAATGAGTGGCATTGCTATGGAAACAGAATTCCAATTGCTTAATGCTAAACTATCAGAGAAAGCGGATCAACTAGAACTTGCTGAAGAGCAGATTTGGAAATTGTTCTGTGAGTATATGGGCTATGCTTGGAATGGCGATATTGATTATCCAGGAAGTTTCAACATTAGAGACACTGGTAGTGAAATTGCACAACTTAAAACAGCCGCTGAAACTTCACCTAATGATCCACAGATCCAAAAGGGTATTGCAATCAAAGTAGCTGAATGGATGGAACTAGAGTATGATGAGGATGAAGTTATGCCTACAACAACTCCAGAGGATCGTCCAGTGCATATGCAAGAAATGATTATGGGCGGATATGAAGATGCTCAAATATTAGCACTTCATCCAGAAGTAACTCAGAACGATATTAACAATGCAAGAACAGCATTATTAACTAACCAAGGAGAATAACTATGGCTTATGGCAGAGGTAAAGGCACTAAGAAGAAACCTATGAAGAAACCTAAAAAGAAAAAGACTAAGAAATATTAACTATGGCACGGCCAAGAGTTAAGAAATACAAAGGCAAAAGCGTATGTAAAGGTAATTGTGCTGGACACAGAGCCGGAGCAAGATACGCAAGGAGTGGCGGGGGAAGCCCTAGTCCACATTCACGTAGTTTTAACAACGGTATGGCGATTGCTAACGGCACGTTTAAAAGGCGTAAGAAATCACCATAACTTAACCGTTATTTACTGTAGATGCTAAATACATATACAAATAAATTATACTCTAACAGAAGGAGGCGAGGTAACAATGACCGATCAAGAAACATTGGCACAAGATAACGCAACTGAAGCGGCAACTTTACAAACAGAAATTCAGGCAGAGGCAGAGACTGCAAAGACTTATTCTCAAGATGAAGTAAACAATATGATGGCTCGAATGAGAGGTAGTATTGAAAAGAAACTTCTAAAACCATATGAAGATTTAGGTGATCCTGAAGAATTGCGTGGATTGCGCGAAGACGCACAAGCAAGGAAACAGGAAGAGCAAATTAAACGTGGTGAATTTGAAAAGACTTTACAGGAAATGGCTTCTAAAAAGGATGCTGAAATTAAGATGAGAGACGAAGTAATCAAAGAATACAAAGTCAATTCGCCGTTACTGAATGCGGCCGCCAAATATCGTTCTGTTAACCCAGAACAGGTTAAGGCTTTACTGTCAACTTCTGTTAGATTGAATCAATCTGGTGACGTTGAAGTAGTTGGTGATGATGGATCCGTTCGCTATGATGATAGTGGCGCACCCATTGGCGTTGAAGATTTGGTTAAAACCTTCCTTGATACTAATCCCCACTTTGTTCAGCCAACAGCGAGCACGACTAATACACAGTCAAATGCAGGTGTTGGAATGAGTAAGGGCTTAGACATCAATAGTCTTGATATGAAAAATCCTAAACATAGAGAGTTAGCGAAAAAACATTTCGCTGACATAAAATAATGCCAACATTATTATTTAATTAAGGAGATATAACAATGGCTAACACAACTTCGATTAATAGTGAACTGTTTCAGAACCTTTTGGTTCAGTCGCAAATTGCACTATATGAAAACTCTGTTGCACGTTCAGTAGCAACAGTATTTGACTACCCAGCTGGTGCTGGTAAAGTAGTTTCTGTTCCAGTATGGGCAGGAATGTCATCTAGCAAACCTGGTGAGGGCACAGCTCCTTCTGCAGGCACTACAAACACAACATCTGTAAGTATTACACTTGCTGAGCACGTTGTATACAATCAAGTTACTGATTTCTTACGCGATAGTGCGTCAGAAGATGTAATTTCTACACTTGCTAACCAAAGTGGTATGGCAATTGCTGAAGGCTTAGACGCTGAATTGATCGGATTATTTGCATCAGTTACACAGTCACTAGGCGCGGCAGGCACTGATAACACAGTTAACGACTTGATGAAAGCTTCTGCGATGATTCGTGCAAACAAGTATCAAGGTCCATTATTTTGCATCTTAAACCCTAAACAGGCTTATGGTGTTAAAGCGGCTTTAACTGCAACTAACAACTACCAGAACAGTTCTTCTGTTGCTGATGCTGTAATGAGTAACTACTACGTAGGCTCTATTGCTGGCATTACAGTTCTGGAGCACGCCGGCGTTGCTATTGACGGTGACGACGATGCAATTGGTTGCGTATTTGCACCACAAGCATTCGGACTTGCTCAGCGTGGCGGAATCGATATGGAAACTGATCGTCAAGCTAAAGAACGTGCTACTGATGTTGTAATGACTGCGGTTGCAGGCACAGCTATTCTACGTCCAGAACTTGCTGTTAAAATCGTAGGCGACGCGGCACTATAACCTAGGAGTATAGACAATGGCTTTTATTATTACAAGTGGAACTACAATAAGTTTCGCCGAGTATCAAGATATCTTTGATCGTGATCATAGACTTTTTGATTCTAATGAAAGCCTGACTGACGATGTTGTTGAAAATCTTCTTATAAGGGCGACCGAGCGTATTTTAACTAAGATACGCTCGTCAGCCTGGTGGGGTAATTACTATGTTTCGCGAGGAACAATAGCTGATTACCGCACAAGTGCAGACATTCCACCACTTGATATAGAACGTATACTGGAAAGACATAATGACTTTACAGACTTATGCGTCTATACAGCGTTAGGCGAATTCGTATTACCAATGGTTGCTGACTTTGGTAGTGAGGATAATGCAGAACGTCAAAAGATGGGATACTATACCCAGAAGGCAGAATCACTCCTAACAGAGTTGTTGACTGCTGGAGACTGGTATGACTTTGATAATGACTTAACAGTTGAATCATCAGAGAAATCACCAGGACAAATAAACTTGAAGAGGGTAAGATAAATGCGAGAAGATATCCTGTCGTATATTAAAACACTATCATTAGGATCATTTACAGTTAGTGATGAACTACCTAGAGATGACAGTGGTATGGCTTTATACTTAAAGAATCCAAAGAAACTATATGTGGACATTGGACAAGTAGAAGCAACACCATTAATCCAAACGCTTAGTGGCTTTGATGTGCATACAGAATCAACTACAGTCAGTGTATATTTCACGGCTGACGCGAAAACACTACCAGCAAATTATAGTTCGTTAACACAAAGTCTAAGACTTGGCAAAGATATCCAACAAGCAAAAGGGTTTAATAACCGTTCTGTGGATGTTCAAACTGAGTATGATGCGGATATGTTGATAACTAGAATAGATTACACATTTAGCAAAATAACTTAAGGAGCAAAAAAGATGGCTTATATCTATCCAGCACCAGGTAATACAAACGCACAGGTGATCCTGACTCTTGAAACAGTCGCCGGAACAAATACTGTGGGCTTGGTTTTACCTGCACTACAAGACGTTACGTTGAATAACGCAAACGACGTGTTTTCTTGGACGCAATTAGACGCATCCAGTAAACAACAAATCGCTACTACAGCGACAAACTCACTATCTATGAACATTGTTTTAGATCAAACAATATTCTTTGGTGATTCCACAGCAACAGGTGAAGACGCACAGATTGCAGGTATTTTTGGATTGTCAAAAGACAAAACAAAGATTACTTTTGCACTCTATATGGGTGACACTGACGCTGGCGCAACTGGTAAAACTATCAGTGGAGCAGGCTATATCACTGGTTTAGCACCAACGGTATCAGCAGACAGTCCAGTATGGGTTTCGCCTATTACTGTAACTGTTGACGGCGACTACACAGTAGCCTAAGGCAAAGCGTGAGGGCACGGTAGAGGGGGTTTTAACCCCCTCTATTCTCACATAACGATAAATAGATATATAGGACAGATAGATGGATATATTAGATTCAAAGTCAGACAGAGAACTCTTAAAGAGTTTAATAGCAGAAGTAGCCAAGGCAAACAATGAGTTGAATTGTGCTTATGCTGATACAAAGAAAGCCAAGAACCGTTTAAGTTTCTTAGTGGTATTAGCGAATAAATTGATCAATAGAACTGAGGATAAACAGAAATGAAATTAGAAACATTAGCAACCAAACCAAAATTAGTAACAGTAACCGTTGACGACGAGAAAATTGTCGAAGCATACGGTGAACCACTAGAATTCCACATTTACGATAGACATAGTATGGACACTTTTATGAAGCTAGCCGCTTTAGAAGGTGACAGTTCTGTTGGCGATATTGGAACACTAGTAGGCGATATGATACTTGACGAAAAGGGCAACAAAGTCCTTGTTGATGGCAACGTATTACCAATCGACGTTATGCTTAAAGTAATTGAGGTGGTGGTTAAACGCTTGGGAAACTCCGTGACCCAAACTTTGGAAACATCAGTCCAGAGCTAAATGCTCTACTGACACTTGACTTCGTTGCCAAACGTTATGGCAAACTGCCAAGTGGTGTTTTAAGGGATGGGGATACTATTGATGTTCAATGTGCCAATCTTGCTGTTCAATATGAAAATTATCTTCATAAGAAAACAGAAGACGAAGCCAATGGCATTAAGCACACAGAACACTCCCAATCAGAACTGCTAAATATGATAGAGAGGGCAAGAGATGAAACTAAGGTTAAAGACAAGTAAAATAGGTCCACACTTAAACAAGAAGAATAAGCGTCTCCGCACCATCCCTAAAGAAGCCTACGATGTATTCAAAGAAGCAACACCAGTAAGAAGTGGTAATGCTCGCAGAAAAACACGACTACAAGGCACAGTAATCAAAGCAGACTATCCTTATGCACAACGATTAGACGATGGTTGGAGCAGACAAGCTCCACAAGGGATGGTTGACCCAACTATAAAGTTTATCAAGTCAAAGATAGCGGAAATATTAGGATAAGATATGGCAACTATTAAGGACAAATATGTATTAGACATTGACACCAAAGGTGCAACGTCCAGTATAATGAGTATCAAAGGTGCAATGGGCGCACTAGCAGGTGCTCTTGCAATACGTGAACTTGTGCAGTTTGGTGCTAGTATTGTTAGTGCAACTACACAGTTTGAAAGATATCAAACAGTCCTAACAACGTTCTTAGGAAGCCAATCAAAAGCCAACGCTGAACTTGCACGCCTTAAAGACTTAGCCAACAGTTTACCACAAGACTTAGCAGACGTTACTGAAGCGTTTGTTATCTTTACACGATACGGATTAGACACATCAAGTGAAGCCATTAAAGCGTTCTCAAACATTGCTACTGCAAGTGGTAAAAGTTTAGAACAACTAGGCGAAGCACTTGGTGATGCAATGACGGGTCAATATGAACGTCTAAAAGAATTTGGTATTAAAGTATCAACAGAGAATAACAAAGTTGTTGCACGTATTGGTGAGGACATTGTTGCCACTGGTAGAACTGCAACTGAATTAACTAGAAACTTAAAAGAACTTGGAAACACACGATTTGGTGGAGCGGCAGAAGCAAACGCTGGCACATTAAGTCAATCAATGAGTAACCTTAAAGGTGCTGTATTTGAAGCACAAGTTGCTTTTGGTGAAGGGTTAAAACCAGCCCTTATTGAAATTACTACGTCGATGGCGGAACTACTCCGTCAAAACGAAGCCCTTGCTGAAAGTTTAGGTGCTGGAGTCGGCGAAGCATTAAGAGTAATTGCCGGCGGTGCCAAATTCCTTGCTGAAAATATACATCTTCTTACAACTGCTCTTACTAGTTTTATAGTAATAAAATCAGTTCCGTTCTTAATTGACATTGCCAAGAAGTTCTTTGCGTTAGGTGCGGCGGTTAGCGACTTAGGCGGACCAATGTTCCGTGCAAAGGATGCCGCTAAAAACTTAATTGGTAGTTTATTAAAGTTTGGTATTGTTGGAAGAATATTTGCCGCATTTACAGGTCCTGTTGGGCTTGCTGTTGCTGGCATTACTGCATTAGCCGCTGGATTTAAAGCATTAGGACCAGTAACTGTTGAAGTAAGTGGATTAACAACTACATATGGTGAAATTGCGTCGGCTGTTTTCTTTAGGGTTAAGAAGGCTGTTGTTGCATTAGCCACTGACATTAGAGAAGGACTTGGCAAAGCATTATCGTTTGTTACTCAGAAAGTTATGAACTTTGCTCGCCCATTAGTTACTGCATTAAACCTTATGTTAGAGAAAATGTATAGTTTTGTTAATACAGCTATTGGTCTATTTAAGGGCTTTATCCTACAGGTTACAACAGGCATTGGTGACATTCCAAGAATGTTCCTTGCGGTGATGAATGCTTCATTAGGTATCATTGGTGACTTTGTTGGTAGAGCAGGATCACAAATTGGCGAACTATGGGATTATATCTTTAGTGGCGGTGATGATGCTATTGAAAACAGTTTCACAGGCATTGGTGACACTATTGATAAACAACTTGCAAAGATTGGATCAGAGTCAAGTGTTAACTGGAGCGAGTTAATAGGTGCAGACCATATTGGCAATGCTGTTGACGCAATAACTACACCATTACGTGTTCTCATTGAAGAATATCGTGAAGAACAAGAAGCACTTGCAAATGTAGGCAAAGAATATGATGATCATATATTACGTCTAGCAAGAGCCGCTGAGTTGGCTGAAAAGATTGCCAAAGCACAAGCAAAAATTAATGAAGCGATTGCAGAAGAAAATGAACTTAGAGCAAAATCACTTGCCACATTCCAAGGCACCTTAGACAAGTTTAACGAAGAATACAAATTTAGAACTTCATTAATTAAATTAACAGACGATCAAAGAGAAAAAGAAGAACAGCGTTTTGCATTGCAACAGAAGTTAGCAACTGCAATACTTCCAGTTCAAACAAGAATACTTGAACTTGAACAGTTAAACACAGACGCATCTAAAGCAAGAATCAAAGTTCTTAAAGATAGCATTGGTGACATTCAAGAAGTTTATGAAACAGAACTTGGCTACTTGGATAAAATGGTAGATGCAAGAAACACAGAACTTAGACTCAAACGTGAAAGCGACAGTATTGATCAAGCAAGACTATCAGCTTCAGAAGCAATACTAGAAGTTCAAGAAAGAATTAACAGAGCAAGTGAAGATGCAAGTCTAGGCGGACTTAGTGGCATCAACAGAGAGCTCAAAGAAATTGAATTAAACGAATTAAGAATAGCAAGAGCCGCTAAGACACGTATTACAGCACAACTTGAAAAAGGTGTTGATGCAAATATTATTGCAGGCGAACTTGCAAAGATTGATGCTATTACTAAACAGGCTATTATGAAGCAACAGGACCTTGCTAAAACAGCTTATGAAAATTCAAGGATGTTTAGCACTGGTTGGAAAAAAGCATTTGAAGAATACGAAGACAATGCAACTAATGCTTCAAAGTCAGCACAACGTATATTTGAAAAGTCAACCAAGGGTATGGAAGACGCCATTGTAGGATTTGCTAAAACAGGTAAGTTTGAATGGAAGGGATTTGTTAACAGCATCTTAGAAGAATTGTTAAGAAGTCAAGTTCAACAGTTAATTGCCAAGACATTTGGTGGTTTAGGATTGGGCGGGGGCAGTGGCGGCGGCGGAGGACTGTTTGGAGGGTTCTTTGCAACAGGTGGAATGATTCCCCCAGGGCGTTTTGGTGTTGTCGGAGAGAACGGTCCAGAACTAGTTAGTGGTCCAGCAAATGTGACACCTAACTTAGGCGGTGGCAATGTAACTTACAACATCAACGCCGTAGATGCAATGAGTTTCAAACAGATGGTAGCACAGGATCCAAGTTTCCTGTTTGCCGTTACTGAGCAAGGTAGAAGAACTTTACCGCAAACAAGAAGATAAGGTAGATAGATATGTCATTTCAATATGTAATAGATAATGCAGAAAATATAAGCATTAGTAAAAGAAAAAGAATTGCTCAAACTGTATCGCGAGCTGGTGTTGTTAAAGCAACAAGTGTTGGCGGTCAAGTATACGAGTTTAGAGTTCAACTACCAACAGGTCCTAGATGGAGCGATAACAGAGGCTTAATTGAAACTGTTGAAGCATTGGATAGAACTACTGTTGACAACATACAAATTAATAAAACAGCCCACAATTACATTAGCGGATACCAAGGCAACTTGTCAAGCACAAGTGGAATAACCGTAAGTTACTCAAGTGGCAATACATTAACAATTACTGGTGGTGCAACACTAGGCAGTGGCTTTAGATTCAAAGCAGGCGACTTTATTCAATTAGGGTCATCTGGAAGTGTTTATAACATTGTAGAAGATGTTGCATTTAACGACAGTAGTATTACAGTTCATCGTCCAGTTAGAGAAACAGCTGGCAACTATACATTATTAGTTGGACAAGATGTATCCTGGAACGTTATTTGTGTTGAAATGCCAACTTGGACTATCTTTGGTTATGACCAAGTTTCTTGGAGTGGCGGCTTTGTGTTTGTGGAGGCTGTTTAATGAGCATTGATTTAAGTTCGTATCGTGACATTCAAACTAACTTATTTGTTAAAATGGATGTGCCTGGATATCAAGTATTAACATTCAGTGATTACCATAAAGACTACACTATTGGTGCTACAACCTATCAAGCCCTAGGCGAGTTGTTAACAGTTACTAACACAACTGATGAACTTCGTGCAAGCCCAAGAGATTTAACAATAACTATTAGTGGTATTCCAAGCGGTAATGTTAGTGAAATATTAAACAATAGAATCAAAGGTAGCAATGTAGTTGTTAGTAGAGCATTCTTTAATTCAACTACTGGAGAACTGTTATCAATAGCAGGAAATCCAGCAGGTAAGTTTCACGGCATTGTAAGTAACTTTGAAATTGCAGATGAATTAAGTATGGGCAGTGACTTAGGTGCAATTACAATTTCAATAACTGTAACCAGCGTTGTAGAATTATTAAACAATAAAACAAGCGGTCGCAGAACTAACCCATCAGACTTTCCTACAGAATCAAGTATGAGTAGAGTAAGTGCCCTTGCTAAATCTAACTTTAACTTTGGAGCGCCACAATGAGTTTCTTAAGCGGTATAGTAAACTTTGGTAAAAGTGCTTTAGGTTTCTTAGGTGGCAACAGCATTGGAAGTAGTTTAGTTAAAACTGCATTGCTTGGATATGCTGTTAACAAGATGTCTAAAAGTGTTCTTAAAGAAAATGACACTAAAGGAAGCGGAAGCACATCAAACATTGACAAGGGTGTTAGACTTCAAGTAAAGCCTAACGCAGAAGCAAAGATACCAGTCCTTTATGGCGATGCATTCTTTGGAGGCAACATATCAGATGCCGCTATGACAAATGCCAACAAGACAATGTGGTATTGCTTAACACTTGCTGAAAAGACAGGCACAGCTTTGTCAGGCGGTGCAACAACTTACACATTCCAAGATGTGTATTGGAATCAACAACGTATTGTATTTCAAGCAGATGGTATTACTGCTGATTATGCTGTTGATAGTAATGGAACAATTGATAGAAGTATTAGTGGCTTAGTTAAAGTCTATCTATACGCAGGGTCAAGTTCCAATGGACAAATTCCAACTGGTTATAGTGGCACAGTTCCAAACTCTGACACAGTATTTCCTAATTGGACCAGTAGCACACATCCAATGACAAATCTAGTATTTGCGTTGGTAAGGGTTGATTACAACCGTGAAAAGAACGTCACTGGTATTGCTGATATGCTATTCCAAGTAGAAAGCAGTATGAAGAAACCAGGTGATGTATTATATGATTATCTAACTTCAACGGTATATGGTGCGGGTATACCAACAGTAGAAATAGACACCACAAGCGTGTCCGCTTTAAACACCTATAGTGCAGAAAGCGTTTCATACAATGACGAAGGCACTGGAGCACAAACACTTCCAGATAGATATCAAATTAACGGTTTAGTTGATACAGACGAAACTGTATTAAGAAACGCAGAGCAAATATGTAGTTCAACTGCAACTTGGTTAAGTTATGACACCCACGAGGGCAAGTGGGGAGTTGTTATTAACAAGGCAGGAACTACAGTTGCAAGTTTCAGCGATACAAACATACTAGGCAACATTAGCGTTGGCGGCACAGGACTTCAAGACTTATATAATAGTGTCAAGGTAGAATTTCCACACAGGGATTTACGTGATAGTGCGGACTTTATTAAGATTGAAATACCAGCAAATTTACGAAACGCTAATGAACCTGACAACACATTAAACATCACTTACGATAATATCAATGAACCAGTTCAAGCAGAACAGTTAGGATTTATTGAATTAAAGCAGAGTCGTGTTGACTTAGTAATACAATTTGAAACAGACTTTAGTTACATTAATCTAAAAGCTGGTGATGTCATTGATGTCACTAACGATAGGTATTCGTTTACTAGCAAGTTATTTAGAATTGTTACAATTACAGAACGTCAAGACAATGACGGTGCTTTAATGATGGAAGTAACAGCATTAGAATACGATGCTGATGTTTATAGTGTTTCAAATATTACTCGATTTACTAGAAGTAGTGCAAACGGTATTATTAGTATTGGTGCTATTGGAACTCCATCTACTCCACAAGTTACAAAGTTTGAAAGAGCAAGTCGTCCTCGTATTGAAATTGAAGTAAACACACCGACTGGTGTTGTTGAAGGATTAGAATATTGGGTATCATTTGATTACACAGAAACTGACGATACTTTGCGTAGTTACACATTAGTTGGAACAAAGAAACCACTTGGTGGTGGAGTGTTTACAAGTAGCACTCAAGTTGTGTTTGAATATGCAAATCTTAATGCACAAAACTTTTATGTCAAAGTTAGAGGATTTAACACAACAGCGGTTGGTCCTTATAGTAATGTAAGTGGCCTAGTTGAATTTATACCTGAGCAAGTTCCAGACGCTATTACACCTGACACAAGTATTTTAGATTCAACTGGAGGACTTGCAACTGCATTAGGCATTGTTAGTTTGTTAAACAACATAGATGGATTGTTTGGATCATCGCCTAACCAATCAGGCGGATTGTTTAGTAAGATATTTGATGTGTTCAATGACGAGACTGGTATCGACTTAGTTGGCGATGCGGCCGCTGGCAATTTAGTAGTTGCGGCAAACATTGCAGTCCAAGAAGAAGGTGCTAATGTAGTAAGTCAGGTATCAGCAATTAACTTTGTTGGAGATGACCTTACTGTAACTGCTAACGGAACTGTTGTTACAGTTACACACAATGACACTCACGGTGGTGGCGGCGGTGATGGTGGTGATGGTGGCGGAACACCTCCTACTCCAGCCTTAGTTGTAAGCACAACACTACCTCCTGATAGAACAACATATCAAGCCGGCACATCAGTTACTCTGCCAAACCAAGCAACAATTACAGGCAGTTACTTTATATCGTGGAGTTATAATAGCGGAAATATCTTTGGTGCTATTAGCTTAGGAACAGGCAATGCTAAGTTATACAAAAGTGATGGAACTTTAGTTCAAACATTAGCCGCAATAGCTTGTAGTGTTAGTGGCAATACTTTAGAATTACCGTTTTCAAACAGAGACTTAAAAACTGATTATTACATATTATTAGATGCAGGATTAGTTACATATTGCGGAATTAATAGTGTGGCTATTGACAGTCCGTTATCTTGGAACTTTAATACACCTAATGTTTCTAAACCAGCATATGCTATGTCAGGAACAGGTGCTACTACTAACTTTTCAATTACAGCAAGTGTTGACACTTGCGGAACTACACTAACTGTTACCGGAACAGGTATTACAGCAATGGCCACTGGTAGTAGCATAACAATAGATGGTGGAGCAAATTTAGGCACACCTACAATTTCAGGAGTTGTTGCAAGTATTCCAATCAGTGGAACAGCAACGTCAACAACTTATAATATTACACTACCTGATGGTGCATTTACTGGTGGTGATTCTTGTTTTTCTGGAGCAACTAGTGGTGCTAACACAGTTAGTTTTACCATTGGCGTTAATATGTTATTGGTAGATTATCACACAAACAGTGGGGTTTTTGAACCAACTGCTCTTGACACTAACGTTAACGCCCAAAGTAATATTCGACTTGAGTTTAATCAAAATGTTACTTTAGGAACTGGCAATATAAACATATACACAATTAGCGGTTCGTTACATCAACAAATACCTGTTACAGCAAACTTTGCCTCAGACAATACAAGTGAACTTATTTGGGCAATTGGCGACTCAGTTTACATAAACCCAACAGTGGATATGATCAAAGGCACACCTTACTATATACTAGCAGACGCCGGAAGTGTAGTAGGAACTTGCTCTACACCTTGGGGAGAAACATCGTCTAGTGCTATTGCGTGGACAGTTGATCCAGGCCCAAGTATTGCAAGTGTTGATCCAATTGGATCAACAGGAGTTTACGGCAATACCAATTCTGTTAATGAAACAGGACTTGCATTAAATATAGATAGAACTGTTACAGTAGGCACTGGGAATTATGTAATCTACGATAGTAATAATACAGTAGTTGCAACTATTCCATCCACAGATCCTAGAATAACATACGGAGCATAAGATATGAAGATTACAGTAGATACCAAAGGATTATTAACTTGGTTACCAGGAGAAACTTACAGACTTGAAATTGAGGCTGGAGCAATTATTGACAGTCTAGGTGATTCAAACCTGACACTTACAAATGCAAGAGCTTTTACAACTAACTCAACAGGACCAACAAAGTATGATAGTGTTCCTATCAATAATGCTGTTGACGTTATATTAGACAATGAAATAACAATACAATATAACAGATTCCTTGAAGCATCAACTGGAAGTCTTCATTTATACAAAGTAGGTTCGCCTGATGTATTAGTTAAAACATACGTTGCCGCCGATATAGAAGTAGATATACACAGTGACAAAATATATTTAGAAACTTTTGGATTATTAGAAAGCGGGCAATCTTATTATGTGCTTGTTGATAGTAGTGCAGTTACTGATTTAGACGGATTTGCCGCTCCAGCAGTAACAAGCACAACTGACATTTCGTTTACTACAAGTTCTACACTATTTCCATCACAAAGCACCTTTTATGTAGCAAACACAGTAGGTGAAGGATCTTATCTAGTTGATTCTAATATACCAATAGGAAACACTCCATTAGTTGCACCAACTGGCAACAACATTAATTTCACTGTTCAAGTTGTATCTAATCAATCAGCAGTTGATAATATTGAGTTTGGCGCATATGCAGACTATGAACTATCCCAAACTATTATTAATCCTGACCCTGACACTTACAACGCCGGCGGAGTTCAACTTGAGGGCTTTGGTAGCCAAGTGCAATTTTCATCCGATAATTTAACAATGGTTACTTCTGCTTACCAAGATAACAGCATAGGCGAAGTTTACGTTTATACTAGAAGTTCAACTAACGCAAACTTTACATTATTTCAAACAATTCAACACAGCGGTGGCGGAGTAAGTAGCTTTGGTAGAATAGTGCGATTAAGCGACAATGGAAAAACTTTAGTTATTGGTTCCGCTTATAAAGCACACATATTTAGAAGAGGAACTTCTGGAACTCAATACGTCCAGGTTACTGAAGTCTTTCCAGGACCTGGAGCAGACGGAATTGATGCATTCCAAGCAGACGTAATGAATGTAAGTGGCGATGGCATTTGGGTTATAGTATCTAAACAAAATTCATCACACAACTATAACACTGATGCTCCTATACTAATGTTATACCAATGGAATACTACTGCTGTTTCATATAATTTTGTTAGAAATATATCACTAAGTGAAACTGGACTTACTGGAACTACAAGTGGACAATTAAGAAGTGTTAAGTTAAATTATTATGGAAATAAATTTATTGCTCCATTTACAACTTATACATCTGGAACTTTTACTGCAACTGGTTACAATGTATTGCATTGGAGTATTTCTAACTACTCTCCGTGGGTCGCTGTTTCAAACTACATTGCTACTAATGTCGACGGCATTCTAAATAATAGTATATCTGGCAATTATTCGTTAATCAATAATGATCTTTATGACAGCTTTGTGTATGATCAGTCCTTAACAAACGATGCTAATAATCCAGCATTCTTAACAAGCATATTTGGTAAAATTGTTTCACAGCGCCGTATATGGGATACATTTAATGCTGGCGCAACTTGGGTTAGACGTAGTGAATATTTTAATTTTCCAGCAACGTTATCCAGCGATGCTCAGATTTACGCTATTAGTCCAGACGGTGAATACATTGCCGACGTTCCTACATATCAAGAACTGAGCTTTGAAATTTATCAAATTAATCCAACTATAAGTTTTCCTTGGGATAATACTACAAAAACACTAACTATTAATTCTACAGATAATACTGTGGCAAACATCCTCCCAACATTAAAGTTAGACGTTAATGCAATTCCGTCTTCTTATAATGGAGAAATAAAATTAAAATATACGTTTGATACTACTGTTGCAGGTGGTGCAGGCGTTGGAACATTATACAGGTATCAACGTGCTTATGATGGAATACGTTATAGAGTAGATCCAATAACATTATCAGTTAATACATCACTAAGTGCATTAGGAAATACTAGTAGCACACTAACATCAACACCTAACACTCAATTTTCGTTAGTATGTAGTGGTGAAATTACTTGGCAGTTTATTACAACTACACCAGGTTACCAAACTTACGGTCCACACGATTCGGCTGGTAGTGACAACTATTACTTTGTCCAAGAAAATTTCTCAACTGCCAGAATTAGATCTATGGCAACTAGTGCAACTATATCTAACACTACATATACTAGAGATTATAGCTCATCAACCAATTGGTCAGCAATGACTGATACTACTTTACTGTTTAACGACAACAACTCTAGCACCACAAGCCTATATAATACTGTAACCGGAACATTGATTAGATCATATGGTGGAACAACTGGTGGAGACATTAGCACCAATGGCAATTATGTAATTGACAACAAAGTATATAACAGCGCCGGATCTACATTACAGACGCTATCGGGTTGGAACGCTAACCGCCTGGCAAAAATAAGTAACAATTATGTAGCACATCTTCCAAATACAACTACTTTAGCTAATGGTGCCTATGTATACCAAGCAAAAGTCATTAATATATCCGCCGGAACATCATACTTAATTAATCCAAGTTCGTCATCTGTAACCATCAGTGACATTGCTGTGTCAGACACACACGTTGTTGTTGAAGAATATCATAACTCAACATTTGCGAGAACATCACGAATAATTAATGCTTCAACTGGAGTGGATGCGTTTAGTATTAGTAGACCCAGTGGATTCCAGGACATTGCCGCCATAAATTCAAAATATGTTATAGTGAAAAAAGGAACCTCTGCAAATTCTTACTATGAGGTTAGAAATATGGCAGGCACATTATACAGAACTATATTGCTTACAAGTATGGGTATTGCCAATAGCAACACACAAACTAAGATAATAGATATGTCAGAAAATGCTTTATATATTTCAACTAAAATACAAACAGACGATTGGCGATTAATAAAAGCAATAATTTAATCTTTTATTGCCTTTTTTGAACGATTATTTAAGATTTTGCTAAATACATTGCAAGAGAAGAAAACAGACAGCATTGTCTGTAATAAACAAAAGCAGACAACAACAGGAGATAAATTATGTCAGCCGCATCAGATCACACAGAAAACCTAGCCTTAAACTATCTATTAACCGCAAGTTCGGTAGCACGACCATCCGTTTGGTATGTCGCATTATTTACATCCGACGCTGGTTTAGAAGCAGGCAATATAACAGGTGAATGCAATGGAACAGATTATGTTCGTAAAACTGTCGCATTTACAGTAACAACCAACTCAGCAACTAATAACGGTGCTGTAACATTTGACCCAGCTGGTTCAGGTGGTTGGGGAACAGTAACTCACGTTGCAGTAATGGACGCCTCAACATCAGGTTCTGTTTTGTTCCACGGCGCAGTTACCACCAGTAAAACTCTAGACGAAAATGACACTTTTCAGATTAGCGACTCAAATTTGACAATTAGCTTAAACTAATATAGTATTAAACTAATATAGTATTAAACTAATATAGCAGGGGGGGTTCTTAGGGGCGCCCTCTGCAAATTAAACTAATATCATAAGGAGATTGCTATGTCAACATTAGTATTAAGAAACACAAAAGGTTCAGCGTTAACCTTTACGGAAGGTGATAACAATTTCACTAACCTTAATAACGATAAATTAGAAAATATTAGTGCAGATACTAATCCTGCCCTGGGCGGCAATTTAACCGGCGGAGATTTTGTCGTAAGTCAAATTAAACTACAAGACTACGAAGAAGTAGTGTATAATAATAACGCCCTTAATTCAACAACTACAATCAACCTTTCAAACGGAAATGTTCAGCGTTACACAGATGACGGATTTACATTTAATGGATTTACATCAGCAGTTGAAGGAGCAAGTGTAACATTAATCAAACATTCAGGATCGAATAATTCAGGCATCTTTAATGTTGATGGCTCTTTAACAAAGAAATTTGGCAATGATGGTGCAACTGCTATAAGCAATACTAGTGCAGACGATATTATCAGCATCATATACCTTAATAACACTTATTATATTTCCATAGCTAAAGGATATCAATAGAATGTTAGGAATCCAGCGTAACGCACTTATTGGGGCTATGGCTTATCAATGGCAAAGCGCCGGAGCAGGTGCTGGTGCTGGTGGCGGAGCAGGTGGCGGAGCAGGCACAAGAACTGCATCAACACAAACAGCGAATGGCCAAGCGGCAATTACTTCGTCACAATTTAAATACGGAAGCGGCGCTTTACAACTTGACGGCACAGGCGATTATGTAGTGTCTAGTTTAACCACCGCCACAGCAAGTGAATTTACGTGGGAAACTTGGTTCAGAGTTGACGTAGATGCTGGCCAAGGCACAGTTGCTATTCTTTCAAACAGATCTGGTGGTTATGGCAATGGCGACATTATGATGTTGTTTAGAAACTACGATATGAAAGTTCAAGTTAACGGGGCGGGCGGAACTGCCTCCTTTAATGCAAACGGAGTTGGAAGTGCGTTAGCAGTTGATCAGTGGCACCACTTTGCATTTGCGAGAGACAACAGTAACAATGTAGCTGTATGGGTCAATGGCTCAAGAGTTGCCAATGGCACGTGGGATGGAGCAGTTTTTGACAATGGCTCAGGACTTGGAATTGGCGCACATAGTGATGGTGGCATTCCAGCAAACTCAGGAACAACTGCTTGGATCGACGAAGTTAGAATTTCAACTGTTGATAGATACGGTGTAAGTAATACAACTATTGCACCTCCGGCAAGTCAGTTTACAAATGACGCTGATACTATGCTATTATTACATTTTGACACTGATTTAACAGATGATGTTACTGGAGCTGGTGCAGGCGGTGGAGCAGGCGGTGGAGCAGGCGGTGGAGCTGGCGGTGGAACTTATACAGTTAGAGCAGACTCTAACCAAGCTAATATTCAATTAGCAATACCATTTGCTAACATATCACACATTCCGTTAATCAATAGTGATATTAGTTCACAAGTTAATACAGGGTATACAGGAACAGTTATTCAAACTGGTGGTGAATCCGGAACTCGTGCTAACTTAGTTGGTAGTCAAAAGCAATGGTCCGGCATTCCTGACTATTCAGGTAGTGTTGAGTTCAGCCAAACTGGTTCTACTGGAGCAGGTGGACACCACGCATTAGCATACGAAATGCCTACATCAACTGGGCGAACTGGTTTTGGAAATGCAAACACAAGTTCATACACACTCGAAGTTTATGTTAAGGCTACAAGCGCCACCAGTAACAACAACTGGGCACTATCGAGTGCTGACAATGGTGGTAGGTGGTTGTTTGGAATTAACACAGGTGCAACTATAACGTTTGGTCAAGAAAACAACATTGGTTTAGGTGATACAGATTGGCATCACATTGCTATTGTTAATGACAACGGTGCAAAACGTCTTTATATTGATTCTTCATATAGAGGTAGTTGGTATAGCACAAACACAGGCTTTAATGTTTTATACGTTGGTCAGTTTACTGCAACTGGTGGAAGTAACTTCCAGGGCTATATGCAGGACTTAAGAGTGTATAATTTTGCAAAATACAGTGGAACTAGCACAAATGCAGGAACCAACTTTACGATTCCGCTATCAATTATACAGAGCATTCCTTAGGAGCATATAAACAGTGGCAGATATTAGATATTACGACGTAGGCTTCATAGACGAAGGCTATATGGATGACACAGTTGATACCACAGGATATTATCTTGAAGGATATATGACTGGTGACTATATGCTTTCTGTATCAAATAGTGGTGTAGTAAAAGAAGGCGAATGCGTAATGGCAGTCTCTAGTGTAAAAACAATTACACCTAGTAAGATTATGTCAACAACTGTTGTAATGACTGCCTTTAATACAGTATCAATGACTGTATCTGCAATTAAAAACAACTTTGCAATATTAACATCTTCAAGTTCATTACTGGCAACTGTAAGTAAAATTGCCAGCAATGTAATTACGCTTGATACTATTGTTAACCAGAGTTTGCAGGGCGACATTACACGTCAACTAAACTTTACAGCTTCAGCATCTTTTACTTCAACAAACATAAGCATCGCAACAAAAGAATTAACTTCTAATTTTGCAGATGCTTTTTCTTTGACTGCATCCTTAAATGTTATTGGTATTACTTTACAACTAAGTGCATCAATGACTGTTGTAAGTTCATTAACTGCATCTGGCATCAAACCAACAAGAATAACAACATTTGTTAACAACAGTGGACCAGTTTATGATCCAATTGAAATAGATAATGCAGTTTACAAATTTGGATCAGGTGGCTATCGCAAAGACGTTTCAGGATTCGAAGGCACTCCGGATCGAAGCCCAGTCTGGGACGGAACTGTTTGGAGAATGTTTGAAGAAGACTATCAATGGACTAGTTCTAATTTATCAACGTGGACAAGATCATCTAGTAATTTACCAAACGCCGCCAACACAGCCATACAGACTGTTGAGTATATTAATGGCGAGTGGATAATATCTAGTGCAGGGTCTTACTTCGTAAGTAGTGATTCTACTGCAACTTGGTCAGAGGTTGATGTTGATAGTGCATATGTTCAATTTGGCACCCATAATGGCGACACTATGCAACAGACTGACATTACTCGTTCGCACAGTAAATGGTATGTTAGATCACAACGAGGATTATATTCTAATTCAAATTTAACTAATTCTGGTTGGACGCAAGAATCTTACTATGCTGTTTACTCAAATGTTCAATTGTTTGTTGGTGGACTTGCCAGCAACAGCAATCAGGTAGTATGGGCTAATTATAACTATCCGACAGGATATGGCAATTTTAACAACCAAATATATGCAAAAACTTCTACTGGAACTACTAATGTAATCCAGTCTGGTGAACGAGCAATACCTAGTGATTATACAATACGCCAAGTAGAGACTACCCAAGACAATAATGAAATTTATTATGTTATTGGCAATACTACTAACACCGCTTTTGAACTACGAACTGTAGGAGTGACAAACAGGCTAACAAGCAGTTACCAATATACAAACCCAGGCAGAGTAAATAGCAGATACTATTACACACAATATGATGTCGATAACCAAGTAACAAGTTACTTTGGCACTTCATTTGCAAATGCAACTGCATTAGATTATCCTGTTGTTACTGGAAAAATTCGTTATGAGAATGGGTATTATGTATATCTATTCAATGACCATTTAGTTTACTCCTCAAATGGAACAACTTGGACTTATGAACTTGTAGACGAACTTCTAAGTATAAATGACCGCGGACTTGCTTACACTAATACAAGTTTAACTAATTGGAAGAGTATTGACTTTTGGGGGAAATATGTAAAATTAAACGCCTCCAATAACACATCATATCCGTTATTCCGTATTGGACAAACTGAGTTTGCCCTCTACGAATTTGATGGAAGTAGAACTGCTATAAGAGTATATGATACCTTTGCTGTAAACGGCAACGGTTACTATTCTATTTTATTCGACAACACTAGAATTACAACCCCGCACTCTAATGGAACATATAATAACCATATTCGTATTATACGAAACGGCAACGATTTCAAAGCATACCTTAATGGAGCATTAAGTTTAGAAGCCACCGTTGAAGGCTCAATAGCTTCTAATACAATTACACTTGGAGCGGTAGATAATTTTACCTTTACCAACACAGTTTACCTAGATGAATTTTATGTAAGCACAGAGTTGTTAAATGATTACAGTGATAACACTATTACTATACCAACAACAACTTGGAGTAATGACGAAGATGCGGCATTGCTGTTACACTTTAATGGAACATTTGAAGACTTTGTTGAACCACCAACTACAGTTAACCTTTCAGCATCATTTACTCTTTCAGCAACTGCAATAGCAGACAAGGGACTTGTTGCGTTATTTGCAACACTTGGCACATTAACAACTAATGCTACAAGCACAAGAGAACTAGAATCTACACAAGTTGCGGCTACAACTACAAACGTCATTGGACATCGAGTTAAGCAATTTAACGCCGTCTTAGACGCTCATACAAGCATCGTAGCGTCTGGTATTACAGTTACTAATACAGAGTTCAGTGTTACAGCAAATACAACGTTAATAACAAATGTATTCTTACAACGCAATGTTACTCCGGTGTTTGAAAGTGTTGCAACAACTGTAACAATAATCAGCAAGATTGCTGATATGTTTGTTAATGTTAACACTACAGCAACAATGACTATTAATGCTGAAGCCATTAGTGGAAACATAGTAGTAATAAACAGTCCAGCAACAATGGTTACTGTTCCTGCAATTATTGCTAGAACTTCAGTATTATGCCCAGCAACAACAGCATTAGTTGCAACTCCAACTAAGATACAAAAACTTGCCACTAACCAAGTTGCAAACGCAACACAAGTTGCAAACGCATTTAAAGTAGCACAAGGCACATCTACTATTAGCGGGTCAATGGTATTTGAATTTGGTGTTGAGGTTGGCAGAGTTGGTGATATTGATGCTATTGCACACTTTAGTATGAGTGTTACAGGCAACCGCAACCGCACAATTGAGTCTAGCTTAAACAGCATATTTGCCAGTCAAATTACCGCTTTTAAGGCAGTTGAAGTAAATACAACACTAGCAGTAATAACAGCACAACTAGCAACAGGCAGAATATCACACCTACTTGAAATTGTGTATACTATACCAAGTGAAGATAGAATATTCACAATACATAAAGAAGATAGAACACACGCTATCTTTAACGAAGATAGAACTTATAAAATAGGAGAATAAGATGGCGATTAACAGAACAGGGTTCGAGCAAAGCAACACTGGCATATCAATTGACAAAGACTCAGAAGCACAACTAACATACACGTTTGATTGGGCTACTTGGTTACCAAACGCAGATACTATTTCAACAGTAGTATACACAGTTGCGGCAAGACGCAATGATCCAGCGGCAATGGTTATAGTAGCTTCAGGAAAAACAAGCTCAACAACATATGTTGAACTTAGTGGTGGAGCAAAGAATAAAGTTTACATTGTCACAGCAAAAATAACCACAAGTGATGGACTTGTAGACAGAAGAAACTTCCGTGTTAATGTTGTGGATAGGGCCGCCTAATGCCAGACACTACAGAATACGAACGCGAACATCTAGAAGCACACGTTGATTTGTGCGCCATAAGGTATGCACATTTGAACGAACGTTTAGAAAAAGTTGAAGCCGCAGTTACTGATTTACACACAGGTGTTGTTAAGGGCAACAAAGGATTAGTTAAAGCTATGATCGTTGCTGTAAGCACCATTGTCGTAGCTCTAATAGGCGCTGTTGCAACAATCATAACTGCAATGCCAGGATGACCTAGAGGAAAATACATACTAGTTAAATATTAGTATGACAAACAATAACAGTTACCCACCAGATATCCTTGAACGGCTTGAATTTATACAGCCCAAGCACAGTGGTCCAAAAATTAACGATATACCCAATGACACAGTTCCTCTTGAACTTGCTCACGTAAAATACGATGCCAAGTGTGAGGATTGTGATACACATCTTTGCGAAATTAGAGTAGTGCATTCTAAGAAGCTAGTAACACCATATGTTCACTGGAGTAAACAATGTCAAGTATGTAGATTCTACCAGTGTGCTGACACAGGCAAATATATTTTAAACAATGTAGAACTTAGACATCAACACTACCTGAAAGCAGGTAGAAGTCTTCCTGGATGTGGACGGGGCCGCAAAAGAGTTAACCCTTTAAGTCCAGCGGCAACCAAAGGTCGCCCACCAGGTAGTGCAAACAAAAAGGGTAAACTTCCAAAGAAACTAACCAAGCTACAACAACAGTTCCTTGATACAATAAATGCCGGAAACAAACCTAAATTAGAAGATTTAGATAAATAATATTGTAGAAGAGAAATGTTATCTGGTAGGGCTGTCACTTTACCTATTGTTTTATCTTAATGCCATTAGAAAAACTCCGTTGATTCTCTTTTACATCAGTAGTTCTGACGTATTACTGGATAAAACCGCACTAAGGTTTATGGCCCTTGACTATGAAGACGCAATGTCTAGATTAGATCGAGGGCTTTTTTTCCACTTGACATTCGCCAGTTTCGAGCGTATAATTAAGCATAGGCATAAATACATTGTAGGCATTAAGACAGGCAATAACAAAGGCAAAGCATAACAGCACTAAAGGTTGGTGGGCCAGATATATATTACCACTGTGGAAAAGGCATCCGTATAGGAGCACACGCAACGTATTAAGACACTCCCCTAGGTAGATCCTAGTATCCTGAAAAATCGGAAGTGAGTTTAAGTATTAATACAGAATGAATGCTGTCATTCAGAAAACACTAACACAACGTATAAACAGTCACCATATGTCGGTAACGAGGGTGACAATACTGTTAACACAGTATGCCGTGGTAGGGAAGGAATGAGCACGAGGTCCTTTACGTTTGGTGTATAAACAAAACCTACTTCCAATATGTCTTACTGTTGCAACTCACAGAAAGAGGACGGAACTTGTAAAATAGTTCCGTCTGACTGAAACAATCTACAGAAAGTATTAAGTAATAATCATTTCATATCACTTATCATTATTAAGTAATAATCATTTCATATCACTTATCACTTGTTTAGTTTCTTATTAAGCAAAGCGATTAAGAGTTATGTGTTGAGTATGAGTGTTAACGAACTACGAATAAACATAACGATTAAGACAAACGTAGTTTGGCTTTATAACACACTAACACATTCTCTTTGATGATATAGCTAAGACTCTCATTTTATAGGTGGATTCTCGGAAAAGACATAAATAATAGTATGAAGAAGACTGATAACCCAACAACTAATACCAAGCAAGGACCACGTAAGATGGGCACTAAACAAGTTGATGGTGCTGTTGTCGGACGTGATAAGACAGTAGTTCCCCCAGAAGAAGTGTATAAACTTGCTCAGATAGGATGTAAGGATAAAGAGATCTCAGAATGGTTTGGCATCACAGATAACACACTTCGCTTCAACTTTAGCGTAGAATTGCTAAAAGGGCGTGAATCAATGAGACAGAGTCTTAGACGCACAATGTGGTCAAATGCTATTGGCAATAACAATACAGTAATGCAAATATTCTTAGCCAAGAACTTCCTGGGTATGAGCGACAATGGTGCTATTACTAATGATGAACCTTTACCCTGGATAGAAGGAAATACAAATGAAACTAATTAAAAAGCACAACGCGGCCAAGATATGGCTCGAACGCAACCCTGGGTCTAACGCTAAATTCTATGTTGAAATAGACTCAAACATACTTAAAGATGCATTCCAAAGTCAAGGGGATGCTGAAGACTTTGTTGACAATTGGATGGGCACTGATGACAGCACTCACTCTGATTCTGATGCAAGGATTGTAGACGGTGGCTTTGTTACTGTATACGCCCCCAAGAAATAACACTTGACAAAGCTCCCAAATGAGTGTAAACTTGTATAACAAACTAATGGAGAAAAACTAATGGCAAAATATCAAAAATTAAAAGAACCAGTATTCGTAAGTCGCGTTGAACAGCGTGGCTCAATCTATGGTGGTGACATATATGAAGTGGACCTTACTGGCATCAAGAGTCAGAAGACTTACAAAACATATGTTGATCCTCAGAACAATAACTTTAGACAGTGGCAAGGCATTATGGATGCGGCTGAACGCAAAGGTGTTGTGTTAACTAATATCAAACTCAAAGACCCTGAGAAACTGTTGGTCAATGCTGACAGTATGCCCACAGTAGAGTATGTAGTAAGCAAAGAAGAACTTGCTGAAACACTTGCTGATTACTGGGACAGTCAGGATCATTACAAGAACTTATTTGGAGACTCAGATGATGCTTAAGAATGAACGTAGAAACAAATTAATCAACGCCGCATTAAGCGTGGTAATATTGTTTGTGCCACCCTTGATTGTGAGCACTATACTATGGCAATGGTTGAGCTAATGCCACACTGGTTCCTCCCTATATTAATTGTAAGTATGCTATTGATAGCCTATGCAATATGGGAGGACCGTTAATGGAATGGCTCTACAAGAATAGTCCCTACACTCCAAGTGAAGATGTCCAGGGTTTTGTTTACCTTATTACTAACCTAACAACTGGTAAGAAGTATATTGGTAAGAAGAACTTCTGGAGGACTAAGAAACTCCCACCCTTAAAAGGCAAAGTCAACAAGCGCCATAGTATAGTGTCAAGTGATTGGCAAACATACTATGGCTCAAGTGACAGTCTATGCAAGGATGTTGCTGTTCTAGGTGAACAGTATTTCACCCGCACTATACTCAAGCTATGTGCAAACAAGACAATGATGAGTTACTGGGAAACCAAATTACAGTTTGAAGCTGACGTTCTAAGTCGCACAGACTACTACAATGAGTTCATAAGTTGTCGCATTAATTCAACAGGACTTAGACTATGAACAACCTTAGAGGCATATACCTTAAAGAGTGGCGTGTATGGTATAACGCATTCAACAAAGCACGTGAACTAGAAGTATACATACATCCTGAATGGTTAGACTTTCGTGTATGGTTAGATGAAATAGGTCCAAGACAATGTGAGTCGGATCAATTCTGTAGAGATGATTGGACTAAAGGATGGACACCGGACAATGCTGGGTGGCGCTCAATGCCATTTGGACGTAAGCGAGATTATAGTTATACAGAAAGCAGAATGCAAACAATACTATCTAGTATAGAACCCAATCGTCGTCGAGGATAATAACTGGTATTGGTTCTCTTGCACTTCCACAGAAACTAGGATAAGGCTCTTGCTGACAAGGGTCTTGGCTGTCAAAGTATGAAGCACACCCTGACAGCATAGCAAGTATTATTAAGCCATTGGCTTTCACACAGTCTCCTCATTCAAATAATTAACATAATGTCCACTAAGTGTAGCAACACCTAAAACAAATACTATACCTTTGGTTACGTTATCTTTTGATTCATAGTCAAAATGTTCTTCAATCCAAGGTAGTGTTTTAAGAAAGTCATCTGATGAATAAATGCTTTGCATCATATTCTTATCAGTTGTATGTGATTGTAATAATTTATCAATTGGCGTATTTAATACTGTCTCAAATGCAGTTTGCCATTGTTGCTTGTTAAAGTCTTTCATTACGC
>Ga0307997_10000170_pt1 | contig 29003 bp, 22 predicted proteins | sample Davwhametageno36_FD_203165 | JGI IMG/M metagenome (GOLD analysis project Ga0307997, IMG submission 203165) | Marine microbial communities from Davis Island wharf, Antarctic Ocean - #36 | ecosystem: Environmental > Aquatic > Marine > Unclassified | place: Antarctic Ocean: Davis Island wharf... | reverse complement strand
GGTGATGCTAGCGGTAAGAGAGATAGAAGTGAGTTTTTATCTGAGGTTGAAGTTTCAATTTTCCCTGATACATTAACTTGGATTCACGATTATGCATATTCTTTTAATGACCCATATACTAAGAATTATTTCTTTCACTCAGCTTTTGATGACTATCCAGTAGTAGGAATTAACTGGAAACAAGCTACTGCATTTACTAAATGGAGAACTCAAATGATGAATGCTTTCTTAAGAAAGATTAAACAGCCGGTATTACCAGAATTCAGATTACCTACAGAATCAGAATGGGAATATGCTTCAAGAGGAGGATTAGATTCCTCTCCTTACCCTTGGGGTGGTCCGTATACTCGTAATATTAAGGGATGCTTTTTAGCAAATTTCAAACCATTAAGAGGTAATTATACTGCGGATGGAGGTCTTAAAACAATGAAAACAGCATCTTATAATCCGAATGGTTTTGGACTTTATGATATGGCAGGAAATGTTGCTGAATGGACGTCAAACGCTTATGATGAATCTGCTTTTTCATATTCTCACGATATGAATATGGATTACCATTATAATGCAAGTGAAGATGATCATGCCGTACTGAAAAGAAAATCTATCAGAGGAGGTTCTTGGAAAGACATAGCTTATTTTATTCAAACAAGTACAAGAACTTTTGAGTATCAAGATACTGCAAAAAGTTATATTGGTTTTAGATGTGCAGTTGATTTCCTTGGAAGGGATAAAAAAGATTTTGAATAGAATTTAAAAATAAATATTAAATAACAAAAAAATAAAAGAATGAGTTTAGGAAATATTATACAGTCAATAGGAAATATTACAGAAGCAAAATGGTACAAAACAATGATGCCAAAATTGTATGGTTGGGGGGCAGCTTTAGTAATTATTGGTGCACTATTTAAAATAGAGCATTTGCCTGGAGCCTCTCTTATGTTGATACTTGGTTTAAGTACTGAGGCTATTATCTTCTTTTTCTCTGCTTTTGAAAAACCTGCTACAGAAGTTGATTGGTCTTTAGTTTACCCTGAACTTGCTCACATGGAAGACCCTAACAGTGTTAAGCGTCCAGCTCAACAACTAGATGATGCGTTAGCAAAAGCGAAAATTGATAATGAATTGATTGAAAGTTTAAATGAGGGGTTAAGGTCATTTGGAGATTCAGCAAGACAATTGAATGAAACGGTTACTGCTGCTTCAGGTATTTCAGAATATAATTCACAAATTCAGGAAGGCGTAAAGAATATGAATGCTTTGAATTCTTTATATGAATTACAATTACAAACTTCTAATAATCAGATGGAGGCTACAACTTTATTTTTACAAAATTTACAGTCTTCAGTAGATGATTCTAAAAGATTCCAAGAGCAGGTTAGTAGCTTGGCTGATAATTTAGAACAATTAAATGAAGTATATGGAAATATGCTAACAGCAATGAATCCTAATAAATAATCATTATTAATTACTTAAAAATATAAAATAATATGGCTGGAGGTAACATATCGCCAAGACAAAAGATGATTAATATGATGTATTTAGTGCTTACCGCACTGCTTGCATTGAATGTATCGAAGGAAGTGTTAAATTCATTTTTTGAAGTTAATAAAGGTATTACTAGAACAACTACAAATTTTAATTCAAAAAATGGGGATACCTATGCTGCTTTTGACGCTGCTGCTGAGGTAAATCCCGTTAAGGCAGGTCCATACAGAGAGCAAGCTTATGAAATCAAAACAGAGGCTGATAAATTAGTAGCTTCTTTGCAAGAAATGAAATATAATCTTGTTTTAAAAACGGATAAGAAAGTTTATTTAGGCTCTCAGAGTGAAATTAAAGATGAAGAAGGTGATTTGATTGAGGAGAAATCAATTGTTTTAAGTTGGGATATGCTAAGTGACCAACAAAAATTAATGAATATCGGCGCCTTAACTAACAAGGATGATAGACATGCTGCTGGTGATTTATTCTATAGTGAAAAAAGAAAGACAAATGTTGCAACAGATTTAAAGAATAATTTGATTACATATAAAGATAAAATTATCTCTATTGCTGAAGGAGATGAATCTTTGATTACATCAATAAATGAGACATGTAATTATGAAGATAAAAAAATAAAAGGTAAAAAACAGTTATGGGAAAAATATAACTTTTATGATATGCCTTCTGTTGGTGCTTTAACTCTACTTTCAAAAATGCAATCTGATGTTAGAAACACCGAAGCAGATATTATTAATATGTTAAGAGAAAATATTGATGCAGGATCATTGAAGTTTACTTCTGCTGAAGGTATTCAAATTCCAAATTCTAATTTTGTATTAAAAGGTGATTCTTTTAGGGCTCAAATATTTATTGCAGCTAAGGATACTACTCAAGCACCACTTATTTATGTTGGAGAATACGATTCATTAGGAGGAGGGAAATATGAGATGATTGGTGATGATTATGAAACAGTCAAAGTTGTAAATGGTAAAGGAATGTTCGCAAGACGAGCATCATCAGAAGGTAACCAAAAATGGGGTGGTTTAATTGCTATGAAAACTGATAACGGTACTAAGATGTATCCTTTTAGAGGTCAGTATTTAGTAGCTGCTAAAACCGCTGTTGTTTCGCCAACAAATATGAATATTTTATATTTAGAGGTCGACAATCCACTTAAAATTTCTGTACCTGGATATACTGCAGGCGTAATTTCAGCAGTGATAAATAATGGTAAAGTTTCAGTAGTTAAAAAATCATTAGGTGAATATTCTGCTCGCCCTTCTAAAAAAGGAAAAGCAATGGTATCTCTTTTTGCAGAAGTAAATGGTAAGCGTACTAAAATGGGTGAAATGGAGTTTAGAGTAAAAGAAGTTCCCCCTCCAAAACCCAAAGTTCAGTTTACAATAGAAGTAAATGGAACCACGGTAATTGATAAAATGAAAATGGTTAATGCTGGTGGTTTAGGTGCAGAGTTAAAGGATTTTGATTTTAAAGGTGTAAGGTATGTAGTTACATCATATCGCTTATCAGGTGTCTATAAAGGTGAACAAATGAAGGAAGATGCTAAAGGTCCTAAGTTTACTCCTAAAATGATAAGTATTATTAAGAATACAAAATCAGGTAATGCAATAACCATTTCAAATATAAAGGCTAAAAGGGTAGATGCTAAAAATACTGCAGTTCGTCCTTTAGATCCATTAGTGCTAGAAATTAAATAACATAAAATTATGAAAAAATTAATCTTATTATTAGTAACATCTACTCTTTGTTTAGTTGGTGTAAATGCTCAAGATATTTTGACTACAGAGGATATGAATTCTGTGTATAAAAAAGAAAAGCACCATAATAAAAAAGTTCAGCATTATGCTCCTTTACGTCAGGCAGATGTAATGTGGTCTCGTAAAATTTGGAGGGAAATAGATTTACGTCAAAAAATTAATCATCCTTTTTATTATCCTGAAAATGATGGTGTTGGTCATACTATTCAAGATAGAAAGAGTTTAATTGATGTAATCTACTCTGCAATTCAAGAAGGTAGTATTACTGCATATGATAATGCTGCTATGGATGATGAATTTAGAGAGGAAATGTCTCAAGATGCTATTAAAAAAATTGGAGGTGCTAAAGAAGAAATGGTTGAAGTAGTTGACTGGGATGCTGTAGCAGAAGGTGCTGATCCTGATGAAGCTACCAGAATGGAATTGAGTAAGACTGAATTTAATAGAAATTCAATCAAAAAATGGAGATTAAAAGAAGAGTGGTTCTTTGATAAGCAGAGATCGGTTATGGATGTGCGTATTATCGGTTTAGCTCCTTTACAGGAAGATAGAGATGAAGTTAATGGGCAAATATTAGGTACTTTTTCTCCATTATTTTGGGTGTATTTTCCAGAAGCTAGAGAAATTTTGATTAATGCTGAAGTTTTTAATTTAGTTAAAAATAATGCTGAAAGAAGAACCTATGATGATATTTTTTGGAAAAGAATGTTTGGGAGTACTATTGTGAAAGAGTCAAGTGTTATGGATAGAAAGATAAATGAATACATGGTTGGTCTTGATGCGTTATTAGAAGCAGAGCGAATTAAAACAGAAATATTTAATATTGAGCATGATCTTTGGGAATATTAATCTCGTTTATTAATAAATAATAAAAAGCCCTAATTGGGCTTTTTTAATTTGAATATATATTGTTGTAGAAATTATTATTTAAATCTTTTTCATGAATTTTTTAGTTATTCAGTTTATGATAGCTTAATAATAAGAAAATTCTATTTTGAGCATTATAGAGATTAATAATTGCATTTGTAAAATTTAAAATAAAAATGAAATGACAGATGAATTAAATTTAAGTGAACTATTTTCTAATTTTGTAAAATTTATTTCTCGAAATAGTAGATTACTTTTAGTTTTTATGGGAGTTGGTATTATTTGTGTTGTAGGATATCAGAAATTTAAAACTCCTTATTATGAAACAAAAGCAATTTGTATGTCAGGTATTTCTGAATACGAAAGACAAGAACAGATTGAGGATTTAAGCCAAAGAACAGCTATTGATTTGATTAATCATTTGCAAATTAATATTGAAAATGAAGATTATTTAGCTTTATCAATTTCATTAGGTTTAGATATAGAAATTGCTTCAGCTTTAAGAAATATTGAAGCTGAACAATTGTATCAACAAGATATGAATGAGAAGTTTTATGCTCTCAATAAATTTGAAATTGTATTATCTACATTTGACAATACAAGTATTGATCAATTTGAGGAAGGTCTTATTTATTATTTTTCAAATAATTCTTTTATTAAGCAATATCACAATAGTTATTTAGTGTCAAATACTGAAATTATTAATGATATTAATGCTGAGTTGGAAATGTTAGATAAGATAAGACTAGTTGGTGCTGAAAATAGTTTAGATGTTAGTTCTGTAAATATAGTTAGTGGAAAAAGCAGTGTTGTTAGTAATCAAATTATTTTGCTTAGTCAACTAAGAGAAGATATAAAAACTAAGCAGGACTTATTAAAGCCGTTGACTTTTGTGCAAAATTTTGCCAAGGTAAATCAGAAAGAAGATGATATTTTAATCTTAGGATTTTTAGGTGCTATTCTATCTTTTATCTTTGGTTTATTTGTTGCCTTAGTTAAAGAAGTAAAAACTATTTAATATGAAAGTTGGAATCATAGGTTCAGGATATGTTGGATTAGTTGCTGCTGCATGTTTTGCTGAAATGGGGAATGATGTTCTCTGTGTTGATGTTGATCAATCTAAAATTGACAAGTTAAAAAATGGTGTTATTCCAATTTATGAACCTGGATTATCTACTTTAGTAAGAGATAATCTCGCTAAAGGTTCTTTAAAATTTTCTATTGATATTAATGATGCTTTATCTGTTTCAGAAGTAGTTTTTATTGCTGTAGGAACTCCTATGGGTGATGATGGATCGGCTGATTTAAAATATGTACTTCAGGTTGCTCAGTCTATTGGAGAAAATATGCAACATCATTTAGTGATAGTTGATAAATCAACTGTGCCTGTAGGGACAGCTGATAAGGTTAAAGAAAAAATTCAATCTGCATTAGACGTAAGGGATTCATCTTTAAATTTTAATGTTGTGTCTAATCCTGAATTCTTAAAGGAAGGTGCTGCTATTAAGGATTTTATGCACCCTGATAGGGTAGTAGTTGGTGCTGATGACAAAAATGCTATGCAGCTTATGCGTAACCTATATGATCCTTTTACTTTTAGTAATGATAGGTTTATAGGTATGGATATTCGTTCAGCAGAGATGACTAAATATGCTGCTAATGCTATGTTAGCTACTAAAATTTCATTTATTAATGAGATAGCAAATATTTGTGAAAGTGTTGGTGCTGATGTGAATCATGTTCGTAACGGTATTGGAAGTGATAAGAGAATTGGTTACCAATTTATTTACCCTGGCTGTGGTTATGGTGGAAGTTGTTTTCCAAAAGATGTTCAGGCTTTAGTTAATATTGCTAATGATCATGGGTATAATCCTGAATTGATATCATCTGTTGAACGAGTAAATAAAGCTCAGAAAAAAGTCTTATTCTCTAAATTAGTTAGTCAATTTGGAGATGATTTGCATGGAAAAAAAATTGCTGTATGGGGTTTGTCTTTTAAGCCTGAGACTGATGACATGAGAGAAGCACCATCAATTAATTTAATTCAATCAATAGTAAAAGCTGGTGGAGAAGTAAGTGCTTATGACCCCAAATCAATGGATGAAGCAAGATTTTATTTAAAAGATATAAAAGTTAACTATTGTAGTGATAAGTATTCAGTTTTAGAAGATGCTGATGCATTAATATTAGTGACTGAATGGAAAGAATTTAGAAGTCCAGATTTTGATCTAATTAAATCCAAAATGAATGGGAATTTATTTATCGATGGTAGAAATCAGTTTAAAAAAGAATTTATTGAAGGTAATGGTTTTAAGTATATTCAGATTGGTGTAAAAGCATAACATATATGCGTCTAAAGAATTTTTTTGGTTCTCAATTGCTAAAAGATTTTTCAAATCTATTTTTCACTAATATTTTACAAAAAGTTCTTGGTTTAATAAGAGAATTAGTAATTGCTTTCTTTCTTGGGTCTTCCATTTTATATGCAAACTTTCTGTTATTGAGAGTAGTAGCTGATTTCTTTTCACAAGTAACAGCAGGAAACGCATTAAAGGCTAATTTGCTTCCGAAATTCACAAAGTTTTATGAAAAGAATAATGAGGTTTCATTGACTGAGGTATTTAGGTTCTCAAATAGATCATCTATTTATTTATTTTTTATTAGTCAGTTTATCCAAACGGCAGTTATCTTTTACCTGAACCTAGAGAGTAATTTATTGTTTTTTGGTGTATCTCTTGTGTTAAGTTTTAGTATTTGTTTTAATTTCATAAATACTATATTTCTTACTATTTTTCAAGCAAGAGGTTTGTTTTTTAAATATTCTTCAGCTTCAGTAACTAATTCAGTAGTATTTACTTTTTTAGTTTATCCGTTGATTAGTTTTAGTTCTGTTATTGGTTTAGCATTAAGTCGGCTAGTTGGGATATTCAGCATGTATTTTTCCTTTGTGAGACCATTAAGAAAGGAGAGTTCTGGCTTAGAAATTAGGTTAAATCATTCTGATTTTAATTTATCTACTCTTATTCTTGGTAATTTTGCAAATATTATTATTATTTCCTCCCGTTTTATGGCAGGTGCTGATGGCTCTAATGATATAACGTTCTTTATGTATGCTGTTGTTCTGCTTAATTCGTTATTAACAGCTGTTATTGGTAATGTAAGTACTCTTTTGTTAAGAAAAATTACAATCAAAAAGAGTACTATATTAATGATGTATTCTTTATTCATATCTATTTTCGTAGGTTTACTTATGGTTTTAGCTTTGTATTTTTACAGTACTGATATTGTTAAATTTGTCTATTTAAGAGGTGCCTTTAACATTTCTGATGTAGAACAAACTTCCTCCTACTTATATGAGTTAAGTTTTGCTTTCTTATTGTTGTTTCTTTCAACAATATTGTTTCAACCTTTTCTTAGTTTGTCAATAGAAAAAACAAAAAATATTAGATTAGGAATGGTAATCTTTTTCTTGTTGAGTATAGTTTTTGCTATAGTATTTTCAAATTTTAATTTATATACTTCAAAAGAAGGTTCATTTCTGTTGATGTATATATCTTCAGCAGTATCTGTAATTCTTTCAATTTATTCGTATTTTAAATATATTCAATATGAAAGGTAACGCATTTTTTTCTTGGGCATTTATGTTTTCAGCTTGCGCTCTTTTAGCTATAGGCAGAGTTTATGATGATAGATTAGTAATTGCGGGTATTAATTTAGTAGTAATTGTTAGTGTTGTGTATTTAATATCAGTATTAATATTGTTTTCCTCTATCAAAAAGACAGTATTTTCAAAATCTAAAATTTTACTTTATTCTTTCTATTTATTAGTTTTGATTACTGGTCCTATGTTGTGGCTTATTTTTGATATTACGGAATTTGGGTTTGAAAAGTTCATCAACTTTTGGCTTATTATTGTACCAGTTTCAATTATTATAATTGAAAAATACAATAGAGTTGATGTGCTAAAGACATTTTATATTCTTTTAGGAGTAAGTTGTTTTTTAGCTCTACTTTCATCAGTTGGATTGTCAATATCTGCTAGGGATGATGGTCGTATGGCTGCACTTGGGGGTGGTCCTATTGTTTTTGCAAGGTGGATGGGATTTGGTATCTTGTCTCTTTTGTTTTTGCCAATTAGGATTAAAGGATTTTATAAGTATCTTGTTATAGTCTTATTTTTCATTTTGGCCTTAGCTAGTGGAAGTAGAGGGCCGATATTAGCTTTGTTTCTTACAGGTTTTATTTTTGTAATTTTAAACTTTAACAAAGTAATTGTTAAAATAGGTTTTGTATTTTTATTATTATTTTCTTTACTATTATTTCCGGGAGTTGGAAATAAAATATCAAAGGTTGTGGGGTTTGAGAGAGTATTTATGAATGTTTCAAAGAAAGGAGGTAGCAAGCAATCAACAAGTACAAGAACAAATTTAGCCATTGGATCATTTATTCTCTTACAAAATTATCCTTTAGGAGTTGGGGCGGGTAATTGGCAAGCTTTATCCAATGAAATTAGACCAACCCATATGATGCCCTTAGAATACCCTCATAATTTATTATTAGAAGTTGCTTGTGAATATGGTATTCAAACTTTATTATTATTATTATTATTATTGCTTTTTGTATTGAATTTGAGTTATAAAAAAATGATAAAATTTCAAAATGATAAAACTTCATTATATCCTCTGTTATTTTATTTATTGTTATTCTTTTTTCTTAATTCTCTAGTTAGTGGAATGTTAAATGATTCCAGGTTACTTTTTGTAATTATATCTTTTATTATTATTCCTAAACCTTTAATTTATTCTGAGAATGAATAATATCGCACTTCTAATATCAACTTTTGATTCTTCTGAGGATCTTTGGTTTCCTCTAGAAAAGACGTATGATAAATTTTGGTCAGATATTAATGTTCCTATTTATCTAGCAACTAATCATAAAGAATTTAGTGGTGAACTTTTCACTGCTTTAAAAATTGGTGATGAATTGTCATGGTCTGATAATTTAATTAAAAGCTTAAATAAAATAGATGAGAAATATATATTTTTAACTTTTGATGATCTCTTTCTTACTGCTAAAGTAGATAACACTAAAATTGAAGAATTAATGTTTCATGCTATTGAGAACGATTTTAATTATTTGCAGTTCTATAGATCGATTTCATTAGGAAAAAGAATTAGGAAAGACTTATTCAAGAAGAATAGTGCTACTAAATATAGAAATTCTACTGTTTGGTCTTTTTGGAAGAAAGAAGTTCTACTTGATTTGCTTGAAAAAAATGAAAATGCTTGGGAATTTGAAAAGGTAGGGAATTTAAGGTCTCAGAAATATAATAATTTCTATTCCACTAGAAAAAATATTATTCCATTTGTTAATGGAGTAATTAAGGGAAAATGGGAAGGATTAGCAAAAAAAAGAATTAAAAATTTTGGAATTCAAATTGATGAAAAAAGAAGTAGTTTAACTTTTATACAAATGCTTTATTATCATTTTAAAAATACTCAATTTGATATTTTGACGTACCTTATTCATAAAATATATTAGGATGCTTAAATGGAGAAAGTATAATGGAGCTTTAATACCTAAACATCCACCTCATGTTGAGGTGTCTATAGATGCTACTGAAGTGTTAAGAAATATTGATAAGGAAGGAGCTTTTTTTGCAAGGTGGACAACTAATTTTGATTGTCGTGAAGAAACTGAATTTTGGTATGTTATTTGTGATGAAGTTTTGGATATCGCCTCATATAGTAAAAATACAAGAAATCAAATTAGAAGAGGGCTTAAGAAGTGTGAAGTAAGAATGATTGATAGATGTGAGGTGAAAGAGTTTGGCTTTGAGTGTTATAAGGCTGCTTTTTTACGATACAACACTCACCTTGTGCCAAATACTTTGCCTCAATTTAAAGATGAGTTAGATTCTTTAGATAGTACTTGGGAGTTCTGGGGAATTTATAATGAAGGGAAAATGATTGGGTATTGCCAAAATAAAGTGATTAATGATTACTGTGACTATTCAACTATTAAATTTCATCCAGAATATTTAAAGTTGTATCCTAGTTATGCTCTTTTTTATACTATGAACCAGTATTATTTAAAAGAGAAGAATTTCAAATATGTTAATGATGGGGCAAGAAGTATCTCTCATGAAACCAATATTCAATCTTTTCTGATTCAGAAGTTTAAATTTAGAAAAGCATATTGCAAGCTTAATATTGTTTACAATAAGCCTGTGGGTTTTCTTGTTAGAGTTATCTATCCTTTTAGGGTAATATTAAAGTCGCTTAATTTTGGGCTATTTATAAAACTAAATATTTTAGTTAGTCAAGAAAAAATAAGAAGGAGTTATGACTAAGCAATCTAAACCAGTTTTTCTATTTTATAAATATGAAAAATCAGTATTAATTGAGATTGATGCAAGATTTAAGTATAATTTTTTTAAGCCATCTTTGTTTAATTTAAAACTACATGAAGGATCTTTAATAATATATATATTTTGGTATATATTTACTTTTGGGAGGTATAAAATATTTTATATTTTTGAAAATCAAAAAATGGTTCATTTTTCAAATGTCTTACCAAAAATATTTAAGTATTCTTTTATGAGAAAAGAAGATATTCAAATTGCTAACTGCTATACGGATCCTTTATTTAGAGGTAATAAATTGTATCCTTTTGCTTTATCTATTATTGCTGAAGAGTATGCTGATAATGCCGTTTGGGTTGGATCAAGAAGTGATAATAGTGCAAGTTTGAGTGGTATCAAAAAAGCTGGATATATTTTAATTTCAAAAGTATATAAGAGTATGTTTCTTGGTATTTACAGATTAAGTAAAGATGAATAATTTAGTTTCCATAATAACGCCTTTTTATAATTCTTCAAAGTTCATTGAGGAGTGTGTGAATTCTATTTTATTACAATCCTATTCTAACTGGGAATTATTAATAGTTGATGATTGTTCAGATGATAATTCTAAAGAATTACTTCTTAATCTTGAAAAAAAAGATGAGAGGATTAGAGTAACATTCTTGGGTGATAATATTGGAGCTGCAAAGGCTAGAAATATTGCCATAAGAAACGCTAAGGGTCGATATATTGCCTTTTTAGACTCTGATGATATTTGGAGGGGGGATAAGTTGGAAAAGCAAATCAAGTTTATGGAGAAGGAAGATATTGCATTTTCTTTTACTTCATATACCCCAATGTCAGAAGATGGCTCAGTCTCTTTCGCTGAGATTAAAGCTCCAAATAAGATTGATTATTTTGGTTATTTGAAAAATACAATTATTGGTTGTTTGACAGTTGTCATTGATAAAGAAAAGGTAGGGGAATTTGAAATGCCAATTATAAAATCTTCCCATGATATGGCTTTATGGTTGTTGATAATGAAAAGAGGATTTGATGCTTACGGATTAAATGAGAGTTTGGCAAAGTACAGGATTGTTTCAACTTCTAATACTGCTAATAAATGGCGTGCAGCAAAGGATGTTTGGAAGGTCTATCGACAGTTTGAAAAGCTATCTTTTTTTTATAGTATTTGGTGCTTTTTAAATTATGCTTTTAATGCAATTATAAGACGAATCTAATGAAAAGGCTATTTGACTTTATTACATCATTAATTGGACTAATAGTTTTAGTTCCTATTTTTATTATTGTATCCCTTTTGGTTAAGATATCTTCTGTTGGCCCAGTTTTTTTTGTGCAAAAACGAATAGGGAAAAATGGTAAGATATTTCAAATGATAAAGTTTAGATCTATGTACGTAATTCAAAACTCTACTAGTAATATCTCTGTTAAAGGTGATGTCAGAATTACAAAGATTGGTGCTTTTTTAAGAAAGTTAAAATTGGATGAACTTCCTGAGTTATGGAATGTATTAATAGGTGATATGAGTCTTGTTGGGCCTAGGCCTGATGTTTGCGGTTATGCAGATAATTTAAAAGGAGAAGATAGAAAAATACTTGAGTTACGACCTGGTATTACTTGTGTTGCTAGTTTGAAATATTATGATGAAGAGGATGTTTTAGCAACACAGGATAAACCACTTAAATTTAATGATGAAGTAATTTATCCTGATAAAGTAAGATTAAATCTTGATTATTACCATAATAATAACCTTTGGATTGACATAAAAATTATATTTGCCACTATATTTAGAGTGAATTATTGATTTGATTGAAAAGAAAAAAATATGGTTATCCTCTCCTCATATGGGGGGTGATGAGCTGAAGCATGTGCAAAACGCTTTTGAAGCAAATTGGATTGCTCCAGCAGGTCCTCACATTTCTAGTTTTGAAAAAGAACTGTCTACTCTTTCTAATGGTTTTGAGGTGGCTGCACTTAGTAGTGGTACGGCTTCCTTGCATTTAGCATTAATTTTATTAGGCGTAAAAAAAGGAGATAGAGTATTATGCTCCTCATTTACTTTTTCAGCTTCAGCAAATCCGATTGCATATGTAGGAGCAAGTCCTGTCTTTATTGATAGTGATATTGATAGTTGGAATATGTGTCCAGTTTTATTGGAAAAAGCAATTGAGGATTGTATTTTGGAAAGTGAAAAACCAAAGGCAATTATGTTAGTTCATCTTTATGGGATGCCTGCTAAAATGAATGAAATAATGCAAATTGCTACTAAGTATGATATTCCTGTGATTGAGGATGCTGCTGAGGCTCTTGGATCGACTTACAAAAATAAACCTTTAGGAACATTTGGGGCATTTGGCGTCTATTCATTTAATGGTAATAAGATTATCACAACTTCTGGCGGTGGGGCTTTATTTTGTAAGGATAAGGCTTTGGTTGAAAAAGCAAAATTCTTAGCTACTCAAGCTCGTGATGACAAACCTCATTATGAACATTCTGAAATAGGCTATAATTATAGAATGAGTAATATTTGTGCAGCAATAGGTCTTGGGCAATTAGAAGTTTTAGAAGAAAGAATACATCAAAAGAGAGCAATTAAATTATTTTATAAGGAGCAATTATCTGCTATTAAAGAAATTAGTTTTTTAGATGAAAATGAGGATAGTTATTCTAATTTTTGGCTGACTACTATTCTTTTGTCAGAAAATTCAACAATAGATAGAGAGCAATTGCGTTTACATCTGGAAAAAGAGAATATTGAAAGCAGACCACTTTGGAAACCAATGCATTTACAGCCCGTTTTTAAAGAATACAAATCTTATGTGAATGGTGTTTCGGAAGATTTATTTAATAGAGGTTTATGCTTGCCCTCAGGAACCAATATGTCAATTGCAGATTTGGAAAGAGTAGTTAGTGAAATAAAGGAATTATATGAAGCTTAAATTACAAAATCTTGAGAGGATTTACAAGCAATTTATTATGTTGCTTGTAGATATTAGTACTCTGCTATTTGTATTGTGGTTAGCTTTTGTTTTGAGATTAGGAGAACCTTTTCCATTTGATTATATTTATGACTCATTATGGGTATTTATTGCTTTACCTATTGTAACTATTCCTTTATTTATTAAGCTTGGTCTTTATAGGTCAGTTTTACAATATATAGGTATTAAGGTTATTGCCACAACATTTCAAGCTACCACAATTAGTTGTTTGATTATTGGGTTCTTGATGATGTTTTTTAGAGAGTCTAGCTTACCTAGATCTGTTTTGCCTATTTTCTGGTTCATCATTAATTTTTTTGTAATAAGCACCAGGTTTTTATTTAAAGGTTATTTATATTCTTGGGATAGCTTTGTTAATTCGAGGAAACAAACAATAATTTATGGAGCTGGTAATGCTGGGGTTCAATTAGTAGAGAGTTTAAAGAAAAGCACTATCTATGCGCCAATTGCATTTATTGATGATGATAAATCAAGGCAGGGTACTATTTTAAATTTTTTAGAGGTTTTTCCTTTTGATAAAATTGAAGAATTAATAAAAATTAATGAGGCAAAGATTTTATTATTTGCAGTGCCGTCAGCATCACATAAACAAAGAACGCAAATATTACAGAAACTTACAAAGTTTCCTATAGAGGTCAAGGTACTGCCTTCAATGGATAATATAGTAGATGGTGTAGTCTCAATTGATAGCATTAAACATGTTGGAGTTGCTGATATTTTAGGTAGAAGTCCAGTTGCTCCAAAACAAAAATTACTTGAAAGAAATATAAAACGAAAAAATATTTTAATTACAGGCGCTGGTGGTAGTATTGGGTCCGAATTGTCAAGACAAATTATTAATCTTTCTCCTGATAAAATTATATTACTCGATAACTCTGAATTTAATTTATATACAATTCATCAGGAATTATCATCATTATTAAAAAGTGTTAAAATTATACCATCTTTATGTACTGTAACTAATTATTATCAGCTTAAAAAAATAATTAGCGAACATAATATCAATACAATTTTTCATGCTGCGGCTTACAAGCATGTTCCTATGGTTGAGATGAATGTTATTTCAGGAGTGTATAATAATATTATTGGGACTTATAATGTGGCTAGAGTTGCTGATGAGTTAAAGGTAGATAGTATGGTGCTGGTTTCTACTGATAAGGCTGTTCGCCCTACTAATGTAATGGGGGCTTCAAAGCGATTTTCTGAACTTATTTTACAAGCTTTTTCCGTTAAAAGTAGCACTTGTTTTTCAATGGTAAGGTTTGGGAATGTGCTGGATTCTGCAGGTTCAGTTGTACCACTATTCCGAAAACAAATTAAGAAGGGAGGTCCGGTAACTGTAACTCACCGAAATATTTCACGTTATTTTATGACAATTCCTGAGGCTGTACAATTAGTTTTGCAAACTGGGGCAATGGCAAAAGGCGGAGATGTTTTTGTTTTGGATATGGGTGAGCCCATTAAGATTATTGATTTGGCTTATAAAATGATACATTTAAGTGGACTAACACCAATTGATAATAAAAATCCTGATGGAGATATAAGTATTGAATTTACAGGTTTACGTCCTGGAGAGAAATTGTTTGAAGAATTACTGATTGGGAATAATGTTATTCAATCAGAACATCCTAGAATTATGCAAGCAAGAGAATCTAAATTACTATTTGAGGAAGTGATTTCTTGTATTGAAATAATCAAATCAGCTAGAAAAATACAAGATGAAATAATTGTTAAGGAATTACTGTTGAAATATGTTGAAGGTTATACTTCCGAATTGCTATAATAGTTACTAAATTTGCATTATGAATATTTTAGTACTTGGAGGTGGAACCTTTGGGACCGCAATAGCAAATGAGCTTTCAGTAAACACAGAAAATAATGTAGTGTTGTTTTCCAGAAGTCAGAAAAAAGTTGATGAAATTAATATTTATCATACTAATAAGTCCTGTTTCCCAAATAAGCATTTAACTAAATTTTTATCAGCTACTTCAGATAAAAATGAAATTAAAAAAGCTGATGTTGTTTTTATTGCCTTACCCTCTACTGTTATAATTGAAAATTTATTAATTCTTCAGTCATATTTTAATGAAGAGGCTTTGTTTGTGAATTTATCAAAAGGATTATTTGCTCAAGGAGTAACTGTAGTCGAGAGTATTGAAGAAAATCTTGGAATCACAAACATTGTAACTCTTAAAGGGCCTTCATTCGCTGTTGAAGTAATGGAACATGCCGATACTTTATTAACTTTAGGATATTCAACTAATCATCAATATGAAATTATTAATGCTATAATTAAGAATACTTCCCTCCATATTGATTGTACTACTGATATTAGAGGTGTTGAAGTGCTTAGTGTATTAAAAAATATTTACGCATTGATTTTGGGTGTTGTTGATGCAAAATATAATTCGCCAAATACTCGTTTTATGATTTTAACTAAAGCGTTTTCAGAAGTTAGAATTTTGTTGAGGTCACTAGGTGGGAGTGAAGACACTTTGTTTTTATCCTGTGGATTTGGGGATTTATGTATGACTTCTTTAAATGATTTGAGTAGAAATAGAACCTTAGGTTTGCTGATAGGGAAAGGTTTCTTTAGTGCTGATTATAAGTCTAATTCTGTCATATTGGAGGGGCTTAATGCTGTTAATTTAGTGCACAGTTTTCCTTTGGATCATGTAAGTGAAAGTTTGCCTTTATTAAATAAGTTACATGAATTCTTTGATAGTAAGGAGAGTATTCTCTCTATAGAGTTTGACAAGTTAATTGATAGGAAATTTAAAACTGTTTTGACGTATGGTACTTTCGATTTATTGCATTATGGTCATTTAGAGATACTAAGACGAGCAAGCCTTTTAGGTGATAAATTAATTGTTGGAATTTCAACTGATGAGTTTAATGAATTAAAAGGAAAGACTTGTGTTTTGCCTTATCAGAAAAGAAAGGAGCTGCTAGAATCTTTAGATTATGTTGATAAAGTGATTCCTGAAGATAATTGGGCTCAAAAGGTAACTGATATTCAAAAAAATAATATTGATATTTTTGTGATGGGTAATGATTGGGAGGGAAAATTTGATGAATTAAAAGAATTTTGTAAAGTTCTTTACTTTCCGAGAACTAAAGGGATATCAACTACTAAGTTGAAAACTATTTTAAAAGAAGACGACTAAATATTTCATGAAATTTGATTCCGAAATAATTAATAAAGAGGATTTGAAAGTAATTCGTAATAACTTTTTCTCTCTTGCTTCCCTGAAAATTGTAACCTATATTTTACCTTTAATTACTTTCCCATATTTAATTAGGGTATTGGGAGTAGAGAAATTTGGTCTTATTATGTTCGCTCAAGCTATTATGTACTATTTTGAGGTTATTGTCGATTTTGGTTTTAACCTTTCAGCAACAAGAGAGGTTGCCTTAAATGCTAACAACCCAAATAAATTAGATAAAATAATCAGTGCTGTTTTTAGTATTAAATTTATTTTATTGGTTATTTCATTTTTAATTCTCCTTATCGTACTTAGTATTTTTGATCAGTTTACTGATGATTCTTTATTGTACTATTATTCTTTTTTAAAGGTTATTGCATTTGCTTTTTTTCCAGTTTGGTTTTTCCAAGGGATTGAAAAAATGAAGCATATTACAATAATTAATATCGTTTCTAAAACCTTGTTTACTGTTTGTATATTTATTTTTATTAAGGAAGAATCTGATTACTTATTAGTGCCTTTAATTAATGGGTTCGGTTTTATGATTGGTAGTGTGCTTGCTTTGTATTATGTATTTATATATTTTAAACATACTTTTGTTGTTAATACTTTTGTTGTCATTAAGCACTATTTCAAGGAAAGTGCTATGTTCTTTTTGTCTAGAGTTTCAGTCTCTCTCTATACTTCTAGTAATACCTTTATACTTGGTTTAGTTGTTTCAAATCTTATGGTTGGGTATTATGCTATCGCAGAGAAATTATACATGGTTATTCGCCAGCTTTATCAGCCAATTGTCCAAGTAATTTACCCTTATATTTCTAAAAGTAAAAATGTAAAGTTTTTTAAAAAGATATTCCCTGTTGTGATCATATTGAATTTTATTGGGGTTTATTTTCTTTGGATATTCACTCCTGAGATTATTCATTTAATAGCCAAGGAAACTTTTATTGAGTCGGTTAAAGTTTTTAGAATTTTGTTACTAGTTGCTTGTGTAGTTGTGCCATCAATATTAATTGGTTATCCTTTTTTAGCAGCATTAGGTTTTAAAAATGAAGCTAATTATAGTACTATTATTGGTTCTCTTTTTCATGTTAGTCTATTAGGTGTTTTATATTGTTTTAGGCTTATTGACATTTACAATGTTGTATATTTGCTTATTGCTACTGAATTTATTGTTTTGAGTTATCGGTTTTATGCAGTTTATAAACATAAATTATTTCATATATATTAAAAATGATTAAAGGACACATTAAATGCTTATTTCTAAATAGAATGATAATTAAATTTAAACTATTATCTATTTATGATATTAGCAGAATTGATGAATATTAAATTGAAAGATTGGAAATAATATGAAAAATTATTTAGTTGGAATATCAACATCTAAAAGCATTAAGTACTTGCCTAAGTTAATTAGCCCTTTAATGTTTCTTATTTATTGCTTAGTATATTTTTTGCCTAGAAATAGGAGGAGTTGGGTTTTTGGATCGGGTGTTGGTGTGAATTTTAGTGACAATGCTAAATATCTATTTTTATATTGTTCATCAGAAAAAGATATTAATTGCTATTGGATAACTAAAAACAAGGATTTAGTAGAAAGCTTACGAAATGATGGACTTAATGCGTATTATAAATATAGTGCAAAAGGCTTGTGGTTAAGTTTATCTTCAAAAGTATATGTCTATGATTCTCGGACAGGAAGTATTAATCATTGGGCTTCAGCTGGTGCAATTAAAGTAAATCTTTGGCATGGCTCTCCATTAAAAACAATTGATAGAGATATAACAGTTAAGCATAACGCTTTCTATATAGGTAATCACACCTGGGGCATAAAACGTTATTTAGTTAGAATGATTATGCCGGAATGGTTTGTGGTTGCAGACTTGATGATTGCTACATCTGAGAAAGTAAAAGGATATTTCAATTCTGCTTTTGGTTCTAAAAAAATTGAAGTTACGGGCTACCCTAGAAATGACATTATCTCTAATCCTAGTTTGTATGCTAGGTATTTAGTATTTGAGCAAAATATTATTGATTCTATTTCTACTGAGAAGACAATTTTATACGCACCTACTTTTCGTGACACAAATCGCTTTAATAGAGAAGCGCCTATTGAATGGGGTCGATTGAATGATTTATTAAGGAAGAATGATGCTACCTTTCTTATTAAATTACACAGACATGATTATTCTATGGCTATCAAAGAAGAGTATAGTAATATTAGAGTATTGGATAACGAAAGTGATATGTATCCGTTATTTTCAAAGGTTGATTTGTTAATCACTGATTATTCGTCTATTTTCTTTGACTTCTTATTGACAGATAAGCCGGTATTGTTTTATCCTTATGATAAAGAAGATTATTTAACCAAGGATCGTTCCATGTATGATGAGTACGATACCGTAACGCCAGGACATAAGGCATATGATTTTAATGGTTTCTATGAGAAGTTAGAATTGTTTTTTAAACATCCAGATGCTTTAAAGGAAAGTGTTTTGGATTATCAAGTAATTAAGAAGATGTATAATCAGTACAGTGATAGCGACGGAGCAAAGCGTACTTATCAATTCATTGCTTTAAATATCTAAAAGCTTTTGCGACAAGGATTAAAAAATAGAATTGTATCAGAATTATATTACTTAATTCTTTTGTTTCCACTTTGGTGGTTTTTAGGAATGGAGCAGTTTCTTTGGTGTTTTGCTATTGGGCTTATTTTTATTCAATTTTGTATTTATAATAAATGGGAATTTAGAACAAATATTATTACGCTTTTATTGGCATTCTTTATTGTCGTTTATGGCATTTCTTTTTTTAGTATTATAGAAAAAATCAGGTATATTACTTATTTTAGGAATTTAAGCACATATCTTACTGCGCTAATGCTTTTAGTTATTACTTGGAATGTGATAGATAAATGGTGGCAGATTGAAAAGTTATTAAAAGCAGTTATTGTTGTTATGTTAATTGCATCAATAGTTGGTGTTTTAGGTTTTTCTTTTGAATTATTTAGAATTCAGTTTAAATCTTTAACGGGTTATTTTATGCCTAATTCAATAGCTAAAACAGGATATGGTAGCGTTATTGCTGTAAGAAATATTGGTTTTTATAATTGGTTTATTGGAATTGGTACTTATTTTAGGGTGAGTTCCTTTTTTCTATATTCAACAATGTTTTCTTCAACTTTAGCTATTACAATGCCAATAGCATTATTTCTCGCTAATATTAACAAGGGAATGACAAGAAATTTCTATATTTTTTCATTTAGTATGATGGGATTAGCTCTGCTTTTTACAACTGGTCGGGTAGCTATTATGGCTTTTTCAATAGGATATATTATGTTTCGTTTCATTTCGATAAAAAATTTTTCAATAAAGTTTTCTATTTTTGGAATAGGGTTATTATTATGTGCTTTATTTTTATTGTGGTTAGAGCAATCTGGTATTTTGCATCAAATAATTGACTTGCTATTGTACTCAAGAGGAGAGGGTAGTGCGAATACTAGAATGAAAATTTATATTCAAACTTATAATAGTTTTTTGGAAAGACCTATTTTCGGATGGGGAACGGAACGGGATGTCAAAGGTTTAGCTTACCCTTTGGGTTCTCATAGTTATTACTTAGGTACTTTGTATAAACAGGGAGTAATTGGGTTTACACTTTTCATTTCTATTGTATTTTTAATCTGGAATAAATTAAAAGTGAAAGTGTATTCTGATAATAACTTTACCCGTTTCTTTAAATATGGGAAATTTTTAATGTTGGTTTATATTATGAATAGCTTTACCGATGTTTTAGACTTAGACGCTACAACAATGCTATTTCTGTGGTTATTCTTATCTTTATTAATTGTTGCAAAAAGAATATATATAACAAAAGAAATTAAATGATAGAATTGATTAAAAATAAGAATAATAATAAAATGATTACTACATTTTTAAACCCTTTTTCTTATTTGTTAGCAAGGAGTAATAAGGATCAGTTAAGTCATTTTAATATTAATATTGATGGAGGTTTATTAGTGATTTTATTAAATTTATTTGGATTTAAATATAAGCGAAAAAGCTTTGATATGACTTCCTTAGCTCCTGTAGTCTTTAATGATGCAATTAAAAATAATAAATCACTTTATTTTATTGGATCGAAACCTAAAGTAATTGATTTAGCTATTAAGAATATTAAGGATCAGTTTCCTAAATTAAATATCTGTGGTTATCGAGATGGTTATATTAATGATAATGAGATGGTTGTTGTTTTGGATATTATTAATTCTCTAAAAGCTGATTATGTTATTTGTGGAATGGGAACTCCATTGCAAGAACAATTTTTGATTGATTTGAAAAATTCTGGTTGGACTGGAAAAGGCTACACATGTGGAGGTTTCCTGCACCAAACCGCAGCAGGAATTAGGTATTACCCAAATTGGGTAAATACTTTAGGATTACGGGCTTTTTTCAGAATGTATGATGAACCGAAATTAATAAGGCGATATTTTATTGATTATCCACATGCAATTATTATTATTATATTTGATTTATTTAAGAATAAGTTAAGCTAATCGTATTTAAGATTGTTTTTGAATTTAGTATTTAGAGCCTGATAGAAACATGAAATATCTCATAACAAAGCTGTTGAAAAATGTATGCTTGGTACTTATCATAGCTTGAGTTAATTGATATCTTTGTATTAGATGAAAGGATATTCACAATATTTTTGGGTAATTCACTTTACAGGTGATTTGTTCATTGTAAATTTTGCATTTTTACTTACTTATTATTTGAAATTTGAGACTTTAATGTTCTCTGATAAATACAAATTTTTGTTCATCATTTTTAATGGAATTTGGGTCTTGGTTGCTTTGTTTCTTAAATTGTATAAACTGAAGCGATTAAGAAGGTTAGATAGGGTTCTTTTTAATTTATTTAAGGCTTTTATTTTTAATGCTTTAGTTATTAGTGCTATTCTGTTTTCACTTAAAGCTTCTGAGTTTTCAAGAGAGCATTTATATGCAACTTATGTCTTGCTTTTTGTTTTAATAATGTTTTGGCGTTATTCGGCAATTAAATTAATTTATCTTTTTAGAAAATCTGGCTTTAATTATAAAAGAGTATTAATTATTGGTGGTAATGAGGTTTCAAATCAATTGTATACTTATTTTATTTCAGATGATGTTTTAGGTATAAGAGTTAAAGGTATTTTTTCTGATAGTGATATTTCTTTTGATGTTAAGGATAATATTCGTAAAGGTGGATTGCATGAATTAGAATCATTTGCTTTGAATAATGAGGTTGATGAGATCTATTATTGCATGCCATTAACTTATACTCAAAAGATTAAAGGTTTAGTTGATTTTTGTGATCAAAATATGATTCGCTTTAAAATAATTCCTGATTTTAGGGGCTTTCTTTTTAAACGTGTAAATATTGATTTTTATGATGATGTACCTGTAGTAACATTAAGAGCTGAACCGCTTACTGATATTACAAATCGGTTTTTTAAACGAATATTTGATATCTTGTTTTCAGCTTTAGTTATTGTTTTTGTATTGTCTTGGTTATATCCTGTTATTGCGATTTTAATTAAGCTCTCATCAAAAGGGCCTGTGTTGTTTAGGCAGGCGCGCTCTGGAGTAGGTAATGTGGAGTTTATGTGTTTTAAGTTTCGTTCTATGAATCAGAGTGTTGACGCAGATACCAAGCAAGCATTTAAAGGTGATACTCGTATTACCAAAATAGGTGCTTTCCTTAGAAGATCATCTTTAGATGAATTCCCTCAATTTTTTAATGTGTTTATGGGCGATATGTCCATAGTGGGACCAAGACCTCACATGTTGTTGCATACTGAGGAATATTCTGCTTTGATTAATAAGTACATGGTTCGTCAGTTAGTGAAGCCAGGTATTACAGGAGCAGCTCAGATAAAAGGCTATAGAGGAGAAACTAAGGAATTAAGGGATATGGAGGGGCGTGTTCGTTTAGATGTTTGGTATATTGAAAATTGGTCCTTATCAGTTGATATTAATATTATTTTTTATACAGTTTGGAATATATTTAAGGGTGATGAAAACGCTTTATAAATTTTGCTTAATATTATTCTTTCCTATTTCTGCAAGCTCTCAGATAAATACATTTTATTCTGCTGAAAACCATTCTCTATTTAACGATTATTCTGATTCGCTTATAAGTTGTGATTCTGATACAAATCAACATTTTAGTATAGGTTCAAGATTATTTGGCATAGAGTCAGCTAGTAAATCAGATTATATAGGTACATATTTATTTGGAGCTAGTTTGTCTTCTAATCTTAATAATAAAATAACTTTTACTTCTCATTTTGATTACTTAGGAGGAAATCATAATGCATTGATAAACGAATATCAAGATTCATTACTTGTTTTCCCTGGATTTGGAAGAGATAAAAGTAGGTTGCAATATAACCTGAAGTATTTTGTGAATAAATTCATAACTGTTGATTTTGGAAAGGGAAAACACTTTATAGGAAATGGGTATCGTTCTCTTATGTTATCTGCTGAACACTCTCCTTATCCGTATTTAAAATTATCTACTGAATTTGGAAGAGTTAGATATTATAATTTATACACTACTTTCTTGGATATACAAGATCCAAATCAGAATAGAAAAAAGCATTCTTCCATTCACTTTTTGGATTTTAGTTTTACAGAAAATATAAATATTGGTATTTTTGAGGGTGTAATTTGGCAAGCAAAAGATGAAAATTATAATAGGGGATATGATGTTGAATATTTGAATCCAATTATTTTTTATCGCCCAGTGGAGTTTTCAAAACATTCGCCTGATAATGTGTTAATGGGGGTGAATTTTAATGCAAAACTTAAGATAACAACTTTGTATGGTCAGCTTTTATTAGATGATTTGAATATATCTAGACAAAAGGATAGGGATGAGGAATATGGTGGTGGTTTTTTTCAGAATAAGTTTGCTTATCAATTTGGTGTTAAATCTTCTTTTAAAGGAGTAAATGTATTATTGGAATATAATCAAGCACAACCCTATACTTACGCGCACAAAGAGCCCATGCAATCTTACACTCATTTAAACCAATCCTTAGCACATCCTTTGGGTGCAAATTTTAAAGAATTAGTTGCGCTTGTAAATTATAGTAAAGAAAAATGGAAGTTTAGTATTAAATTAACGCATGCTAAAGTTGGTTTAGATTCTCTTTATACGCACTATGGGCAAAATATATTTGCTACTGATTTTGACGCTCAAGGGGATGGAGATGAATATTCATATGGGAATTTTAATGGACAAGGAATTGCTACGCAGATAAACACTTTACATACTGAAATGGCTTATTCGTTTAAATGGTTTGATGTATTCGGTTCAGTATTTTATAAAAATGAAAAGTCTGATCTATTAGATCAGACTTCTTTATGGTATTCAGTTGGTATTAGAACTTTTCCGTTCTCAACTTTTCAGGATTATTAAAACTCTATTTCATTGCCATTTTTATATGCTATTATTAGTGCATTTTCATATCCCTTTCGCAACATTCTTTTCTGATATTTAATTGCATCCTCAAGGTTATAAAACATCCCTGCTATATAGGTAGTATTATTTTCATTAATAGGAATTGTTATTAGCTCATCTTCATCAAATAAAGTTGCTGGCGTGTTATATTCTCCAAATGTACCAAGTTTCACTCTAAAAATGTGTAAATCACTCATACCAAGTGCTACTTGATCTTGTCTGCTAAATGATTTTATTAGTTCATTTCTACATTTTTCATAGTTCTGTTGTGCTCTAATTGCTTTACTATCCTCATCTATTTCTTTAAATATGTAGATTAAATTTTCATGAGCAGGAAGAAATAACCTATCTGTTTTAATAACTGTTTTAAATAGTTTTATTGCTTTGCTCATATACTCTGACTTTGTTGCTCCTCTTGAATTAGTTGCAAAAGTATAATGAGCAACTGCTAGGTTATAGGTCCACTTTCTGTCTTTATATATTTTAGGAGTTAACTTTCCTAGATGTCTTTTAGATTGCCCTATTCCTCTTTTTTCTCCACTTGCTAAGAAAGCAATAGCTAAGTTTCCTCTTGTAAAGTTTAATCCATCATCATTTATTTTTCCTCTTTTTAATTTCTTTTCAGTATTCTTAAGATGCACCTGTGCAGTTGTATATTCTTTGTTGCTCAAAGCTTTTACACCAAGGTTGTATTCTCCAATTCCTTCTTGAATTTGAATCATACTTCTATCGTTAATTCTGTCAACTTTATTATATTGAAGATGATCATCTTTACTTTGGATTTTAAGATTTTTTATGTCTGGACGCTCTCCTTTAGGGATGAATTTTTTATTTTTTTCTTTTTTTGTTTTTTGTTTTTTAGATGGTTTTGATTTTTGATTCTGTGCGATTAGTTTAGCCTTAGCTGTTTCCATTCTCTCAATCACTTTATCAGCATCTTTTTCATTTCCAGAGTTTCTATATATATCTTCAAGTGTTACATATGATTGGAAATCAAATTCATCTTTTCTGATAATCGAACTAAGGAATGATGCTGCTTCAGAAAAATTTCCAATTTTATAGTGAGCTATAGCAGTATTATATGTCCAATTGCTATTAGAATATATTTTAGAAGTAACTAGGTTCAAGAAACGTTTACTAAGAGCGATATCTTCATTGTTTCCTGAGTTAGCATAGCATAATGCCATGTTAACTCTAATGAAATTTAATCCATCATCACTTAGTTTAGCTCTTTTATACCTTTTCATTGCGCTTTTGAATTCATTGATAGCAGAAGTGTATTCTTTCTTTTTCATTAATTCTACTGCACTAGAATAATGTACTTCCGCTAACTTTGACTGGTCAATAGCTCGTTTAGTTAAATTTTTAGGGTTTTCATATTGTAAAATATCTTTTACATCTGAAATTGGTTCCCATGTAAATGCTTTAAGATTAGAAGTGTATAGTGTTGAGTCTAAGTTACTTGCAGTAATGCTAGATGTGAAAGTTACTAGTGTAATTACTAATAGGTAAAGAGTCTTTTTTATCATTTTTGTATAGTTTTCTATTTCGATTGCAAAGTATGAAAAATTATTGAAGTAATATTTTATGATTTACTATTTGATTATTTACTTTTAAACGTATAAAATATATTCCACTTGGAAGATGTGAAATGTCTAATTTTGATGTAGTTATATTTTTAAATAGTACTTCTTCTCCAATATTGTTAACGATTGATAATTCAGTTATTTTATCATCTGAATAAATATTTATTAATCCTGATGTTGGATTTGGAAAAATTTTGAGTTTAGTGGATTGAATACTTGTTGTACCACTAATTAGATCATTTACATTATTAAATGCTGTGTCAGAAATGCAGCCTAAGGCACTTTCAGCAACAACCCAATATTGGCCATTTGAGATTGGTGAAATATTCTGAGTTATTTCACTTGTGTTCCAAATATATGAATTTGGCACTCCTCCACTAGATAAGTCTGCACTTAGAATATTAGAATTATATGTTATTCCAATTAAAAATGGTGTAGGATTATTTATGATTGTTATATCGTCAGATATTGAACATCCATTTACATCTGTAATATTTACATTATATATCCCAGGAATAAGATTTGAAATAGATTGAGTGATCTCCCCATTTGACCATAAGAAATCATAAGAACCTGTACCTCCCTGAATAGTTGCTTGAGCCAAACCATCATCTCCATTATTATTACAAGTAGTAGTATCTTCATTAGAAAAAGTTAAAACAAGTGGGTCAGGTTGGCTAATTGTAATATTATTTACTGTTGTAATGCATCCATTCCCGTCTGTTAATGAACAGCTGTAAGTCCCAGCACATAAAGGTGTTGCATTATTAACACCCCAATCTTGTGTTACACTCCCAATAGCATTTGTAGTTAAGAAGATTGGTGTCGCATCACATAATCCGTAACAACTAACACTAGTTGAATTTAATATATCTATTGTTGCTGTGAAGGGTAAAGGATTATCAATAGTGATATTTGTATTTTGCGAACAGTTATTACTATCCATTATCTTAATAGTATAATTTCCAGAAGATAGGCCCATAAAGTTATTATTGCTTTGGTAACTTATTCCATTATTTACTGAAAATATGTATGGAGGAGCCCCTTGACTTACTAATAAGTTAATAATTCCATCTGAACCATTGTAACAACTAATATTTGAAATTGCAGTTGTTATAATCATTGTGTCAGGGTTTAATAATGTAGTAGTATCCCTAACTATACAGCCATTTGCATCTGTTATTTGTATATTATGAATTCCTGCACTTAGTATTGTACTGATATTTGAAGTACTATCACTCCATGTAAATGAATAAGGTAATGTTCCCCCATAAGTATAGGCTGTTAATAAAGCATTACTATTATAACATAGAATACTGTCTGTGTATATAGAAACTTCAAGCTCATTTGGTTGAGTTACATCAAAAATATAGTGTGTTGAATCCCCACCAGATATGACTGATAAATTATATACTCCTGCACATAAATTAAATATATCTTCATCTGTTGAGCTAAATCCATTTGGACCATTCCAGTAAGTTGTAAATGTTGCTAAAGGAGAAAATAAAGGATTGATGTAAATTGATCCGTTACAACTGTCATAACAACTAGTTGATAGGTTGCTATTTAAGCTGTTAAAGTTAAGAGTTAGAGCTAAAGGTTCAGTAATCAAATAAACAGAAGAGTCTGAACACCCTAATGTATCAACCATCATAACATTATATATTCCTGCTGTTAAATTAAATATTGAGTCAGTATTTCCTCCATTACTCCATGAATAAGTGAAGTTTCCATTTCCGCCATTTGCTTGTACAGATATAGCTCCATCATTATCACCATAAACACTAACATTATTGAGAGTTGAAAGTTGAATTGAGATAGGAGATGGTTCAGTAATAGATGAACTAAGAATATTATTACATCCATTGGCATCTGTAACTAATAAGTCATAATTTCCAGGACATAGGTCATTGATAGTATCATTAACATCTATTAATCCATTTGGGTAAGTCCAAGTGAAGTTATATGGAGGTGTTCCATCAAATGATGTTGGAATCAATGTTCCATTGCAATCATTATAACATGTTACATTAAAAGAATCAATATGTGAGATTAATCCGAAATTTGGCTCTGTAATAAAGAAATCTTGAACTAAGGGCGGACAACCTGAACCGTCTGATATAGTTAAGGAATAATTTCCAACTGATAAAGAATCGTTAACTGGAAAATTGATTAAAGAGACTCCATTAGCATCTGACCAATAAAAATTATATGGTACAATACCATTTGATATTGAATCAAGAATTATAAATCCATTACTTTGCCCTTTGCAACTAACATTTACACCATTAAAATTGGATAAAGTCGTATGGGCAAAAATAGCAGAGGGTTCTGAGATTATAATACTGTCAATATAAATACAGTTATTTTGATCAATTATTGTAAAAATTTGCGTGCTAGCGTATACACTATCAATCGATACAGTATCTGAATTTACTGATGGATTAATTGTTGCTCCTGAGATAGAGTATGAGGGAAGCCCTCCAGCTATAGAGAAAGATAATGATCCATCATTATATCCATGACAGCTAGCATCTTCATGTGTTTTTATCATGTTTATTTGACTTGGCTCAGTAATTGTTACCAGCATATTAAATTGACACCCTAAAGAATCCTCAATTTCTAAAGTGTATGTTCCTTGAGATAAACTATCAATATAAGTAGAGTCATTTATATTATTCCATTTTGTATTAAAGGGTCCAAATCCTCCAATAATTGAAATGTTAATTGATCCATCATTTAGTCCATTACATGAAACAGAATAATTATTGTAATCAGATATAGTGTTTATAGTGTAAAGGCTATCATTCTCATTAATAAATATAGAATCCCTAAGAATACAGTTATTGTCGTCTTTAATTGTGCAATAGGTAAAGCCTACTATTAAGTTTGTTGCTAATGTATCAATAGAGATAGTATCTGTCAGTAAGTTTGACCACAATAGGTTGTATGGCGAAACTCCTCCGGTAACAGCTATATTTGCAGTTCCATTGTCTCCATAGCAATTGATAGGATCAATTACACTTAACGTAGTAGATAATGAAAGGCTTGGTTCACTAATAATTATTGAATCACTAATACTACAGCCATTATAATCTGACACGGTACATGTGAAGGATCCTGCTGGAAGATTTTGAGCTATAGTTGATGTATCGCCATTGCTCCATGTGAAGGAATAAGGTAGAGTTCCACCAGTAATTTGAAAAGAAGCAG
>Ga0307997_10000165_pt1 | contig 29506 bp, 47 predicted proteins | sample Davwhametageno36_FD_203165 | JGI IMG/M metagenome (GOLD analysis project Ga0307997, IMG submission 203165) | Marine microbial communities from Davis Island wharf, Antarctic Ocean - #36 | ecosystem: Environmental > Aquatic > Marine > Unclassified | place: Antarctic Ocean: Davis Island wharf... | reverse complement strand
GCCATTTCTAAAATATATTTTCTTTGATGTGCTCTGTCAAACCACCATCCTAGATTTTGTTCTTGGTCTTCCATTTTTAATTTTCCTTTTATTAATTGAATTTCGAAAAAAGAGCGAGTACCCCGAAAGGCACCCGCTGAGTTTTTGGTTACTAGGCTAAATCAACCCAAACCAAATCACCTGAACGGCGAACTGTTACTTCTAAAGTGGCGATACCATCGGCAGAACCGCCGGTAATGCTGGTATTTACTACCATGCCGTTAAACATACAGAATGTTGCAGTAGTTCCCGGAGTGTTGCCGGTAGTTGTGTCAAAGGCAACCACAAAGCCACGGTCAGTGGTTCGTGCGTCATCGCGAAGGGCGACTGAAGTAGCATCGGCCATGTTCATCGCCAGAGAGAAAGTAAACTCTTGCGCCGTGCCTTGACCAAGTACGTGTGAAACTACAGGGCGGCCAATGATTGATAAATCTTGAATTGAATCTTCGTTAGATAGCGCTGAAAATTCAGTGACCCCATCAACAAAATTGCCAGCAATGGCAAAGGCTTCGGCTGCTGCTGAATCAAAAGTTGTGATGGCTGTCGCGTTGGTGTAGAGGCCAGAATTATGGCCAGAAAGAAAACCGGATGGTGCTGTCATGTTTATGACTCCTAAGTGATTACGTCAAGTTGTAAAGTCACCTGATAAAGAATAGGTGAAGTGCTTGTTGCCGTTTGGAAAGCGTTGATTATTTTGAGGCTTTTAAATAAAGTCCCTTGGATGATTCCGCTAGAATTGTTGTACTCCGCGTAAATCTGGTTTTGCATTGATATTGCTCGACTATAGCTGTCGGCATAAATATTAATGTCGTAAGTGGCTCGGGTTAGCTCCATGCTCCCCCCGATGCCGCCGGTTTTGAACCCGCCTAGCTGGGTAATCGTAACCGCCTCTTTTAACGCTGGATCTGCCTGTACTGGTTCAATGGGTACACCTGCAAATTCAGATTTTGTAGCTAGGTCAATTGCGAACGCTTCTAAACTCATAATACACGCCTCACTTCAAAAGTAATCGTTCGGTTTTTGTAAGCATCTTTGACAATGCCTGTAACGCTGTATTCTATAGAGTCTATGATTACAAAATCGACCGTTCTAACTGTTGCAATGGTGGGCGAGTAATAACAGCGAACGTGGTACGCTTCTTCTGTGGGCTGTAGGCCTCTGATCATTCGCTCGTCAAGACTAACGCTTAAAATGTCGGCGCCCGTGTTAAGTATTACCACGTTTGATGTCGTAGCAGTAGCCGAAAAGCTGCTGCCAGTTGTTGCCTTTGAAACAAAGCTTACCGGTCGTCGCATCATACCCAGTTTCTCCTATACGGTGCTAAAAGCCTCTCTGCGGTTATGTGGGCTTTCGAGCGGGAGCCTTCTATATTGTCGGCTCTGTCGTGGAATAGGTCAGAAATTATCATTAATACCGCTTGCTTAATAGCTTCGCTCTCTGCGGTGTTTAGGTTTGAAGTACTATAAGTAACTGTGATCGGGTTTGTGATCTGCGTCGATAAAGCAACTAAGGGTGCGGCGGTATACACTAAGGCCGCTGTTTCGCCTGAGCCGTCTATTATTGAGGCAGTTGTTAAGGTTCTTATTACATTCGATGCATCGTAATAAGTAACGGAGGGTGCGGGGCGGCTGTCTGCGAATCGCTTTGACAGCTCAAGCCGTGAATCCCATCCGTTGTAGTAGTCCACTATGGTGGAAGACTCTAATGACTCGCCTATAAAATTGCTGGCAAATGTAGATGCTACAATAATTAAGCGGGTTAAATATGTGTTATAAGTTGTGTCGCCAAAAAGTGACAAATGGTCTGATACTTCTTGGAGTGACACTACACCTGCGGAAAGACTGTATTTTACTTCCGACTTAATCGGCTTTTTCATTCTGTGAACTCCAAAAATTTAAAGGGTGTGGCGACCCCAAGGGGCCACCACGTTTTGCTTCTTTAATTACTAGGCTACAGTGTGGATAACTTCAAGACCTACCAGAGCTGCATCATCCCAGCCGCTGTTCTTGAATCGACCATCTGCGTAGTAAGTGTTAAAGCCGGGAGCAGTCTGATCATATTCATCAATTGCCAAGCCTTTACGCTCACAAATAGCCAGACCGCGGCTGAAGTCGCCGAAGTATGCCGCTACTTTACCTGCGCCATCTGCAACAGCGGTACCATTTGGAAGAATGCCATCGTCAAGATAGCCGTTAATCATTACGGGATAACCGAATACACGGCTAATTCCAGTAGTAGGGTCGAAGACCATACCGCCACCAGTAGCAATACTAGATTCAGTTAGCTTGGCGAACACGTTGGAAGAAACCATGAATACACCGTTGGTGCGGTAGGCTACGTCACAAGTTGCAAGCAAATCAGAAAGAATGCCAACAATGTTAGATCCATCAATAGGCAACTGAGTACCAGTAGTAGGCTCAACGTCCCAAATGACTTTGCCAGCGCCAGCAGTAGCTGCTTGGGTCTGGGTCTTGAGTACGGCTGCGGCGTCTTTTGCCTGAGCAACAGAGTACTTCTGTACAATCAAACCAGCGATAGTGTTACGGATACCGTCAATGTCTTCCAAGGAAGGGCGGCTAAACTGCATTTGAGAAACCCAGTTCTCAATGATTACGTTCTTAGCTACAACAGCGGAAGTATCACGGGCCAACAACTGTGCTTGAGTCTGTACGGTAGAGTCCGAAGTGAACTCGACGCCAGTTACGTTAGGCAAGCGGATAGAGCCGCCAGATACATTCAATACAGTAGCTTGAGCACGGAACGGGTTAAACTGCTCTAGTGTGTGGTAAGTGGCGTTAGAACCTACGCTGCGGGGGTCAGTTGCACCGACTGCTGCGTTATTGCCGGGTACTGCTTTAGTCAGGTCAAGGCTTAAACGCTTAACTACTGAACCGTTCTCGTGGTTGTAATCCTTAAACTCCATTGGTGCTGCTCCTTTGTAAATTACGGGGGATGTGGCTGCCATTTTGGCTTCCATTTCTTCGCGGATTTCCGCCTTTGCTGCTTCGATTGCTTCAACGTGGGCGCTCTTTACTTCGTCCAAGTCTGCGGCTTTTACCATGCCTTCCAGATCGGCTTTGTCTGCTTTCGCTTCTAGTGCTTCAGTCTTTACCATGCCTTCCAGATCGGCTTTATCAGCTTTCTCGGCAACCTGTGCGTCCATCATTCCTTTCAGTTGCTCGGCAACACTCATTTCAACTTCACTCATAAAATTAGTCCTTATACAAATTAATTAATTGGGCCATTACGTCTTCATTCTTTAGCTCGGCTTCCACTACATCGCGTAGGGTTGATTTGCCAGCGGAGATAAACGTCATAGCTTCTTTTCGGGAAAGACCAGCATCACGCAAGACTTTCTCAAGGCTTCTTAGGTCAATTTGACCCTCATCATTTTTGGCGGATACTATCTGCGCCTGGGGGTTGGCTGGTTGAATTACAATGGAGGTTTCAAATAATTCGATCTCCTTAAACAACCTGCCTCCGTTTTCAATGTCTTCATAATCCGAAGATCTGAAGCCAATAGAAACAGAGCCTACAGCACCCTTCTCAAGATAAACTTTTACGTCTTCGGCTTTGGAGACGCCTTTGTAAAGCTCTCCTGTTCCAATGACGCCTTTCTCGTCCACCTCAAATTTTGTCCAGCTTCCAATAATCTCATCTCGTTTATGTTCCCATAGCATAGGAATTGCGGAGTTTTCTTGGTCGTTAAACTGCTTTACAAAGTTATCTGCTGCGCCCTTGTCCATCACATCACCAACTAGATCGGCGTTGCCGAATGTGGTGACGTATGCTTTGAGCTCGCCAGCTTCAATATCAAACTTCTTAATTAACAGCGGAGAATCCACTGACTTAACAATCATTTCTGAACTAGCCATGTTTCATCAGCTCCGGTTATTTTCTTAGTTTTCTCAAAGTACGCTTTCAAGACAAGTTTAGTTTCACCGGTCTTTGAGTTGCGTAGCTCTACATAGTTGCCGCTTGCGATTTCGTGCGGGATGCTCTTTGTCTCATAGCTATTCATCTGGCATATCTCCTAAATTTCCGTCATCGGTTGCCTCTTCGCCCGCTCGGTCTCCCGGTTGTGCTGGGGGTGCTGGGGGTGCTGAGGTGTGGCCTAGCTCGTCTACCCCTTCGCCCTCAATCCGTGTTAACCCTATAAAGGCCCGGGCTTCGTTCGGGGTCATAATAGCAGCCCCTGCGACTGCTGTAGAGGCAATGGTGACTTGAGATGCAAGATCTCCCTTGATCATAGCGCCAGCATCAAACCGAATATCCGTAGTGCCTGTGGTTAGGTTATGACTAAAGGCCTGCTCGATATTGTACAGAATAGGGGCGAATGTATCTCGGTACATAGATGCCAAACGGGCGCTTTGATTCGAATACTTTTCATCTGCCATGCCACCCACAAGACTCGCGGGCACCCTGAATAGGGCTGCAATCTCGTTTATAAGGTGTGTACGGAGTGCTCTTAGGTCTGCATCTGCGGGGGTGCTGCCCTTCATGGCTGTCATCTTGCCACCCTCTAGGACTGCTATGCCGCCACGCCTGCTGCCACCTTGGCCAAAGCTGGCCTTCAGTTGCTTGTATAAAGCTTCTCGGCTGGTGTCGTCAAGGGCTGCCGCCATCTCAACTGAGTAGTTGACAGACACACCATTAGCAAAAGTTTCTGACATTAGCTGATCTGCGGCGTTCAAAGCTCCAATGCGCTCGGCGGCACAAAGTACACGGGATAACCCTGTAACATCATGGCCCGCAACATCGCGAATATGGATAATCTCTTTGTTTAGCATTACACCGAAAGACGAATGTCGATAAACAGGGATTCCAAACTTGTTAGCGGATACGGCCATATCATCGGGGTCTACTGGGATCATCTCGATGACCCTACCGTTAGGTGCTCGGACTACTCGGGTAAAACTGTTTCCGTAAACCAGTAGGTCTTTTACTAGGGCTGCTTTAAATTCGTAGCCTGTCTGGAAACTGTTGGGGCGCTTGAGTATTATGTTAAGCTGATTCCCATCGGCCTTGTTTTCTCCTGACCAGACCTGCAACGGAAGCTGGGCAATACCTTGAGCGATTACGTTTACGCAAGATAAGACTGTGGCATTTTTTAAAGCGTTCTCTGTGGTTACACTTTGACCGCTCTTTGTTGTTGAGCTTGCGGCATTAAAGAAAACCCCAGCGTGGGGGCTTCCTTGGCCTTCCGGCTTGTTGCGGCCTAAAATCATATCGATTAAACTGCGATTGTCAGCCATGCGGCCTCCTTATTATAAGTCTATGAAACCGAAATTAAAGGTCTCGGGTTTGTTTGCATTACCTGCCGCGGCTGATACAGCCATGATCAAAGCAACAATACTATCAATCTTTAGGTTTTGATCATCCCCTTTTCGAACTTTGATATTGGCATTGAGATCCGTGTAAACAGCGCAGTTACTGAGCTGCCATAAAAAGAAAGGGTTGCCATCATGTTTCAAGCGTTCTTCTGTAATCCAAACCTCGGTTTCCTTTGAGGGTGCTGAGAGGTGGCTTATCCCTTGTCTCACCATTAGCACCGGTAAGCCTTTATCTTCAAGCTCATTGACCAATTGCGTAGCATTGTACGGATCGGCACATATAGAGTGTACACTGTGCTGTTTGCAACTCTGTTCAATGAAACTCTGGATCTGGCGATAGTCCGTTGTCAGCCCCTCTGTAATCTTCAACACCCCCGACTCGATAGCCTGGAGATACATCGGGCGAATATGTGGCGGCGCATTATCTACGGCGGACTGTGGCAGCCACGTCATGAAGTCAACGGAATACTGGCCGTGCCCATTATCCCATACCCGAGTAACCGCACAAAGGTCGCGAGTCTGTGCCAAATCCAGCCCTAAATAGCACGGGCCTTCTCGGACTACTTGGCCAACTGAGTTTTCCCAATGTTTTACATCAATCCACGCCGAGCTACTGCTCTGCCATAAGTTGAAGTGCTTCACAAGAACGCCGGGGCGCTGGGCAACCACTGCATCCGCTTGGTTAACTTGGGACTGTAGGTAATCAGTGTTAATGCTCACATTCAGATTAGGGTTAGCTTTAAGCCATACCGTTGGATCTCTCCAATCGTCCTGCTCGTCTAGGGTATAGATCATAGCAAAAATGCGATCATCAGCCAGGCGACCTTTTAAGATGCTTTCCGCGTAGCTGCGTTTCTCATAGTAGGAAGTGACTTTGCTAAAGTAAGCCGTGGTAATATAGATAATCAAAGGGCTCAATCGGGCACCTACGGCGCTCGTCATAACGCCAATAATGTTCCGATCTTCAATAGCTCCGGCCTCATCTATTATTACCAGAGAAGGGTTTAAACCATCGAGGCTTTTAGAATCTCGGGCCAGCGGTTTGAAGCTGCTAAATCGCTCATCGCACTTAATCGCTGAAACGGTTTGTGACAGCTTCCCAGATAAACGGGTGTCCATCTTCTTAGCCATCTCGCCAGCGGAGTCCCACACAATCTTGGCCTGATCGGTTTTTGTGGCGACAGAATACACTTCTGCACCTGCATCACCAAACAGCAACTCGTAGAGGGCAATGGCGGAGCAAATAAAACTCTTTCCGTTCTTGCGGGCAACCTCAATTAAAACCTCTCGAAATCGCCTTTCGTTTTTATTGGATCGCCTGCGCCACCCGAAGACCTGCGAGAATAGAAACAACTGCCATGGTTCCAAGTCAAAAGACTTCCCGGCAAGCTCACCCTTTACGTGCTTAATGTAAGTACAAAACTGCAAGAAATGGTTTGCCGCGGGGGCACTAAAGACCCAAGTGGATTCAGGGTTTTCCTCGGATTCCTTTAGGTCCTCCAAGGCCCTTTGGCAAGCTTGGGTTACAAGAACACCTGCAACCACTCTGCCCGCCACAACGTCCCTCGCGTACTGCCATGCTTTATCAAGTTGCTCCATGATCAACCCCCCTTTCGAAAGATCGCATCAAAGTTAGAATTGAATTTCTCGGTGTCTTCGCTTTGACGCCGGTGGGTGCCTTTGGTGCTGCCCTTCATTTGGGAACCGCTGGGCACCAAGGCCATGCCATCTTTGCCAATGTTTACGCCCGACTGCTTATGAGTAATCGAGCGGGCTTTCGGTAACTCTTTGGCCTTGGCTTCCTCTTTGTCTTTCTTGCCAAATATAGCACCCCAGTTACTTTCAAACTTTGCCTTGTCTGTAGGGCGGGGTGCGGAGCCCTTGCCACCGTGAGTAGCACCGGCAGCCATTAGGCTTGCGCCTTTTCTTTGGCCAGCTTGTTGGCTTTGCGGGTTGCTGCTCGCTTTGCGTTGGCGGCTTTCTTCTTGGCCTGCTTCTTCGCTTCGGCGATTTGCTCAAGGGTCACCACTGGCGCCTTCATTTCCCGAGCCATTGCAACCTCTTCATCAGTGTAAGAATCAACGGTTACCACGTAAGGCGTAGGGGAGGGCGGGTAGAAAAGGCTAGGCGGGAGCAGCATCTTTAAAAATTCGATTAACTTTGACATATTATGTATTCCTCTTTTGATTTTGATTTGTTTGGTTTAGGGTCTTGGAATCAGGTAGTCTAGCTTTCTTTCTATTCGGTCGAGTTGCTTTGTTACGTGGATCATGTCGCGTTCCACCGGTGCCACTGTTGCCAGTGATACCGCATAGGATGCCGCGGTTAATGCTGAGGTAAAAGCTACTATAGCTATGACTTTTTGGAATTCCATTTCGGCTGCCTGTTGTTAGTGAGTAAAGTTAAATAAGTTGTCGAGTGCGGTGTCACCGGTTGACTCTGATGCGGCCAGTTCGTCGGCCTTGTTTCTTGTGCTGGGTGTTACTTGGAACTCTTTTAAGATTTTATAAATCTCGGCGTGAGCTTCACCAATCAAACGGGAAGCCAGCGCTCTGCCTATTAAGGCGCTAGGACCATCAGTGGCATAAGCAAGTGAGCAGTCTTGTAGGAACTGGTACTGCTGGGCGAGGGAGGCTACAAGGGTTGAGTCAATGGACTCGGTGACCCCTGCGTTCTTGAGCTTCTTGGCAATGTGGCCATGGATCTCTTCGAGTGTTTTGGTTTCCCCTAGTATGTACCAATCCGGTGAGACTAACTTCCCTTTTATTTTTGTGGGGGGTGGGGTTATAACGCTCATTGAACGGTTGCCACCTCCTGATTTTCCAGCTACGCCTGCCATGGTATCTCCTTGTTTTAATTATGTTTGTTTTTATTCCATTTAGTTCTAAGCAGGGCGCTTAAAAATTGATTTGTATAAAATTAATTACCCCCGATGCCTCAGAGCATTTAGGGAAAAGATTTTATGGGATTTTTCTTCAAAATAAAATAATTTTTCCTATTACTCAAGGGAGCGCACTATATTGGTGCGTCTTCATTAATGATAACAACCTCTGCATCAGTCTTGATCACCACCCTAGCCCCACACGATAGCAGCGGCTTATCATTGCCACCGTATATAACAGTGCTCGGCCCGTGTATCTCTACCGCATGGCCGTAGGTGTTAGTCTTACCATCCTTCACAGTCAGCACCGGCTTATTCTCGTTGTGCTTCTTATTAGATCTAATGATGTGCTGATTGACGTGGATGTACTTAATGGGTCACCTCCTGATTATTTAAGTGTTGTTACAGCCCCAGTATTGAGGTCAATGATGATTAGCTTCAGGTAGTCATACACCACGCCCCGCTTCTCGTGCTGGGTCTTTCTACTGTGGCACCCCTTGCATAAGCCTTGCATGTTAGAAAGGGTAGCTGATAGCTGTGGGCTGTGGCTGATAGGGTAGATGTGGTCAACCTCTGCTGCTGGCCTAGTGGTGCCGTAATGGTTACAACAGGCACATAAGGGCTGTTGTGATAGCACCAGCTCCCTAAGACCTCGCCACCTAGCAGAACCATAGAAGTTGCGGTTATGGGCGCCCCTGTAGCGTGGCTTCCCCTCTAGCGCCTTCGTGGCTGTATGCTTGGCACATAGGGTGCCTGATGTTACCGGTGCTGCACATCTGGAACATTTGTAAATCATACGAAACACCCCTATTAATTTATCCCTCTCTTCGATACTCCAGTTCCTCTTGCATTACTTTGTACAGTGCTGGGCGCATCATGTTTCGCAGTATTTCACTCATCACTTAATCACCTTTTCAAATATCACTTATAAGCGCATACACGCCTATATTAGCTACTCTATATCATAAGTGATACATGATTAGCCCTTCTATATAAAACAGCTTAGGAAGCCCCTAGAGGCCTCCTGGGGTCACTGCTATACAGGCTCACCTACTTTACAAGGGTAGCCGCTGCCAATCTCCCATAACACCGCGGCTTTCTCTTCTGCGTTAGCACTTCGCATAGTTCCGTGGAAAGCTACTAGGGCTTCAATGGCTTTATAATCAACAACACCTTTGCGGCTCATCATGCGCTCGGCTTGCTCAGTAACGATATTTAAAAGTACGTTTTTCATAATCTTTATCTCTGTTTCGTTGAATGTGCGCCTATTATAACGCACCCGGTAACCCTGTCAACACTTATTTCAATTATCTTTTATTTAAGGGTAGATAATCTTCAAAATCTATTAGGGACACTGCCCTTAACTTGTACCTAAGTATACCTAAGATACTCTATCAACTACTACTTCTATTTCTTTGTTAGTCGTTGTAGGTTGTACCTTAGTATACTTATGTAATCTTAGGTGGTTTCCCTAAGAGACAGACCTTCCCTAGATACCCCATAGGGCACCCGTGTATACTGTTGTTTCTCCCGTGTACCTAGGATACATATAAGGCCACATCTTATGGCTAACCGGTATTATATGATTACTCCGGTTATTCGTCTGTCTCTTAGTGCAAACCACTAAAAACCATACCCCAGCTACTACCACTTAAAGTGAGAGGTAGGGGGTTTCGAATCTTACTTATATAGCGCCGATTCTCATCAGTGATTTGCGCTTGCCTACAAAGTAGGACTTATCCTTGTCGGGACTATTCTTCTCTATAATGGGTAGTTTTAACTTTTAAGCCTTAAAATCCCGAAGAACACCCACAGAGCCGTAACTCTGGGGTGGTAGAAAGGTCATAATTTGGATTTACTTTAGAAACCGTATTCTACGGCGACCAGTGATTATGTCTCTTCTATAATGGGTAGTTTTAACTTTTTGAGCTAAATATAACGAAAAAGACCCCGAAGGGCCATAATAGTGGTAGCTGTAGGGTTAGCAGATAAAGTAATCAGTGCTTGCCAGCTCCGACACATCCCAACGGCCTGAGGGTGGTAATGGGCGCTTCACGTTAAACGCCGATTCACAAAGGGTTTCGAAGTTATCTCTGCAAGCAACCGCGGCATACGCGTCCCTCGCTGAGTTGACTAGTTCTGCCATGTGACCCATAGGCACACAGAATTGATCGTGTATGGCTGCAACTGGTAGCTCCTCGGGTATCCCATTGACTATCATAGTAAGCATGGCCGCATCTAAACTATGCACAATGCCCGGTGCAATACTGTTTTTGTGGCCTGCTTTGTTTGGCTCGCCTGTTGGAATGTGTACCTTTAGCCCTAGTGCCTCCCCGCCTATAACGCCAGTAATTGTCTCCTCGTATGTCTTTTCTTTAACCTGAAAGGCTCTGAAGTTAGTCTGGGGGATCACCCAAGAAAGCATTGGCCCCTCTTCCGCAAAGTCCACACCGTCCCTAAGATACGCCAGTATCCCCATAGACTTCTTTGCAGACTCTACGCACTTATCATAGATTAAGCCACCCACCACAGAACAATCAGCAAAGTTTAACGCCTCCATCTCGGGTATCCCGTGATCCATTTGGTCGGTTTTAGTAATCTCGCCTGACCCGTATCGTGTACCGCTGTACGGTAATACCATGCAAATGCGCTTTGTGATCTTGCGAAACCCTTTGTGGCCTTCGGGGAGATTAGCCAAATCGGCGATAGCGTCAAGGTTGGCGTATTGCTGAAGCTTCAAAGGGATGCTGTCGAGTGTAAGACCTTTTAAACCTTGCTGCACAAACTTACCAACGTACCTATAGAGGTCGCCAGGTTTACCGTCTGGAGTAGCTGATATATTGACGTACTCTGCAACCTCGTCATCCTTGGCGATCATTGCCAGGATTTGGTTACCCGAGGAAGTGCTATCGAGGCCCAACATGATCCCAGTAAGAAAAACGCCGTCATACGCTAGGTACTTTGCCAGATCCTGACAGCAAGCAATAAACTGATAATACGTCTTCTTTTCACGGTGAACCCCTAGGCACTCAATAAGATCATAGTTACCTACAGGATCACTACCAATGGCTCTCAAGGTCTCAATGTTATCATCGACCCATTTAACCCGATCATCAAAAGTTAGCTTGTCTTCGCCAGCGCAGTTTGCCAAGTGTATCCAAAAATCAGTTTGTACTAGTGGCACCTTATCTTTGAGCACTAACAACGCCTTGGCGATATCGGCACCCTGCGGGCTTAGGTGAGGCGCTAAAGCGTACTGTCGACCCCTTCCACAAAAGTTGTGCGTAAAATGCAATTCGTGGCCGAGGTACTCAATGGCTAAATCGTGGATAGTGTTAAAGACGCTACGCTTTTCATGTAGGCCAATAGTCTTCGCTGCTGCCTTCCTACGGGACTTTGATGCCTTTTCGTTACCTAGGGCACGGTAAGCGGCGCTAAGGCTCTCAGGGGTCGAGAGTGCCCCTAATGGTGAGTTAGTTTCGTCGATAATGTTAGCGTATGCCAGCAAGTCACCGTTGATTTCCCACGCTGTAGCGCCGAGGCGGTTGATTGCCCTATACATTAGCGGAATTTGCTCAAGGGTGTAGTGGTGCAGCATATTCACTTGATCCGCACGTTTAACCAATGGCACCAAAATCCCCTTTTCAAAGCGGGTTGGCGTTGTCCAAGGTCTGAAGGGTTTACGAGGGTCGCAGTATATATCCTTTTCGGTTCCCTCGGTTTCCACAAGTATTTCAATAAACCAGCTTTCTTTCTTAACCAGCTTATTCCCTTTTTCCTCGATCTGCTCGCGTTTAATAGCCTTCACCACTCCGACCTTCGCGAACCAATCCAGAATTTCTATACCCGTCTTAATGATGCCCTTCGTGCCCACAAGGTCCACGCCTAAGCCATTCGCCATCCGTGTAGTGAGCCTGCGGGCCATCGCAGTAGCGGGCACTTCGGCGATATCGGAGCTAACCAGCACCGAAAACAGCTTCTCTAGTATGTCTTCGAGTAGCTCTTCTTTAATAGCGGCAAATACTAGCTTTCTCGTGAAGCATCGGTAACCCCGGCTTTTGTAGTCGGTAGCCTCGATCACTTCAAGCAATTCGTCCATTACGTTTTTCATAGTATAGCCCTTTTGATTTGGTTTAGGTCTATCGGGTGTAGAGCTTGCGAGAGGCTGATTTCTGCGCTCTCAAGGTCTTGCGTACATCCTTACACTTCTTGTAACGGGTTGGTGTACGTATCGCCGCAAGGGGTAGATCACGGGTTTCTTCAATTTTTACATTATTCATGGTTTTTCTCTCTGTAGTTTTTTTTTTTGGAAATTTTTCTCGCTGCTACTATTATGGGGGCACCGGGTAACATTGTCAACCCCTAAATTAAAAATCTTTTCCGGTTAAAGTGTTAGTTGCATAAGAAAAGCGGGATTTTGCCGTCTTAATTCCTGGGGGAGCCTGAGAGCGCCTGTCGGACTCTTTGCGGGCTTCATGGTAATCGTAGGGGGATACATCCAGATCAGTCAGCAATTCGTTTAGATCGCTGTCTGATAGGTCTCGGATGATTGCTTCGCGTATTCCGTGCATTTTACAACCACTCCCCATCTTCTTTCATTTCGTTGATTGCTTCAATTGCGACGTCACTTAGGAAATCAATTTCGGCTTCGCTTACTACTATGATCCAAGCTTGTGGAAGGCTTTTAATGAAGTTGTAAGCTTTTGTGATTTGTGACATTTCAGTGCTTTGAAATCCGGCCCATGCTGCTTTTAGTGTTTCGATTTGCTTAGTGTTCATAATCTTTATCTCTTTAGTTGATTAGGGTCTTTCTCGTCTTGATGGTGCTATTTTAATAGAACCCGGTAACCCTGTCAACACTTATTTCAATTATTTTCAAAATAACTTTGGCCCCGGAGGGCCGTTGGTGTTCTTTAGATCGCCAGCGCCTGAGCTAGGTGGCGGAAATAGTGGCCGATGTCGCCATTTTTAAAATCAATCTGAACCAGTACATTTTTAATTCCAGCTTTTTCTTCTAAGCTTGCGCCCATAATAGCGTTCAAAACTACATCATAGTTCATCATGTTTACGCCGCTCGGGCCTTCAACATCAAAAGTCATTTCAGTGTCAAAAGATTTTTCGTCAAGTAATTTGTTAAGCCAGATTGCGAAGGTTGCGTTAGTCATAATCTTTCTCTCTTTAGTTGGTTAGGGTCTTTCTCGTCTTGATGGTGCTATTTTAATAGAACCCGGTAACCCTGTCAACACTTATTTCAATTATTTTCAAAATAACTTTGGCCCCGTAGGGCCGTTGGTGTTTTTTAAAATGCTGCTTCGATTTCGTCAAAGTTAGAATAAGCGAGGCGGGCGCAATCCATCAAGCTGCGAGCAATAAGGCGGCGGTCATTCATCATTTCTTCCGTCATGTAACCTAAATCGAGGTGTGCGTTGTCCAGGTTGGTAATTTCAGTGATCATCCACTCGTTATTAAGGGCGTAGGCGAGGATAGCTAAAGCGCTGTTGTGGTCGTTTACGTCAGTGGCTTCAGTGATGTTGGCGAGGGTTGCGGCGTTTAAGTTAGTCATAATCTTTATCTCTTTAGTTGGTTAGGGTCTTTCTCGTCTTGATGGTGCTATTTTAATAGAACCCGGTAACCCTGTCAACACTTATTTCAATTATTTTCAAAATAACTTTGGCCCCGGAGGGCCGTTGGTGTTTTTACGAATTTCGTTTTAAAACTTCGGCATAAAACAAATCATAAAATTCTTGCATTTGGGCCTGTAGCTGCTCGGGGAAAACTTCCGGGTACTTAACCCACATGGCCAGAAGGTCTTTAATTCCAAAACGGTCGCCTTGCTTCCACTCAACACCCGCTGTTTCGGTAGCGTCACCCATAACTTTAATTGCTTTGTTCATGTTGGCCATCACACGCTTGTTGTTAAATAATTCCATGATCTTTCTCTCTTTAGTTGGTTAGGGTCTTTCTCGTCTTGATGGTGCTATTTTAATAGAACCCGGTAACCTTGTCAACACTTATTTCATTTATTTTTAAAATAACTTTGGCCCCGTAGGGCCGTTGGTGTTCTTTAGATCGCCAGCTAGTGCAATATCGACTCTCCTAGTTGTTGTGGTCAATAATTGCGTTATAGGCTTGCCGCTTAGTTGGGAAGATAGAGACATAGAAGGCAGGTTCCCCAGTACACTCGGACACTACATGCCAGCCGGTTTTACGCTTAAATACCTCATATCCGAGAGTAGGATAGTCAGTAATCCTAACAGAATAGTGGTCATGCCATTTTTTAGTAGTTAATCCCATCATCGTCTGCATTCCTGTATTTAGTTAGTGTTTCTCGTCTTGATGGTGCTATTTTAATAGAACCCGGTAACCTTGTCAACACTTATTTCATTTATTTTTAAAATATCTTTGGCCCCGGAGGGCCTTGCTTGAATTAGACACCTGTAAGAGCTGTCAGCGGAAGGGAGATTTCGCCTAAACATACTTGTGAATAGTTTGCAGGATTGACACCTTTGAGCTGGGCATACTCTTCATTGTTAATTGTTCTAAATCCTATAATTACGAAGGTTCCTGCTCTGCGGCCTTTTACTATTTGGTTTAATTTGAACATTTTTTTAACCCTTTAAGTAGTTAGTGTTTCTCGTCTTGATGGTGCTATTATAGGGGCACCCGGTAACCCTGTCAACACTTATTTCAATTATTTTTGTTGTAACCTGCAAATAAAAGATTGTAAGACCATACGGGATTCAAAAGAGTTGCGGCCAGATTTTAACGCAATTAGAAGGTGCTTAACTTCGAAAGTATCCGCTAAAACAATGGCGTTGTTGATTAGTTGCTCATTATAAGAATAGCCCATTACGATGTTTTGAAGGTTGTTAATTTCTGAGTTAGTCATTTTCTTTTTCTCTGTTTGGTTAATATGGGCCTATTTTAATAGAACCCGGTAACCCTGTCAACACTTATTTGCACATTTCGTATATTTCTTTTTCTAGCTTAAACGCTTCGACTTCGTGGCCCTGCTCAAAGTACGGCACTTCTGTCATCTTCTCGCCTTTCCAATACATATCAGCCTTGATATAACTTAGGTCGCCCCTAAAAAGCTGCTGGGCGTGAATCATTTCATGGGCGAGGGCTTTGAGCTTGTCGGTTAAGCTGCTGCCCTCGTTTAGCTCAATACAGGCGCTCTCATGGTCTCCATAGATAGCCCCGTCAATGTCCCCGAGTACCTCGTATTCAATGAATACATCTGTCTCCCCGTAGCTGTCAAGGCCGAGGTGGTCGGCGACTCTGTAGGCGTATTCTTTTAATTCTGCTGGGGCGTGAATAAAAATCATGGGGTTCTCCGTGGTTTAGTCGAGTAGGTCGGGCTGGTTACCGTCAACGTAATACATTTGGTTTTTAATGGCCTCTATGGTTCTGAGGTTGTCCCGGTTGTCGGCTTCAAGGGATTCTATCATACGCTGAAGGGTCTTGATAGACGCCTGCCGCCTTCTAGCGTCCCACCTGATCGCTAGGTTACGTAATAGTTTATTCACCTTCCAGCTCGCCACAAGTCCAGCTTACGTATCGTGCAACTCTTTTATTGGTCTTGGTGTACAGGTTAGCGCCGTTATTACCTAGCTCTCCTGAACAATCAAGGCGATGTCCGGTAGTAAAATTAATTCGGTCAACTCCTACAGATTTTACAGTAAAAGTTTTAACGTATTCCATTTCAGTCCCTGATAGGCCTTCTACTGTAACGAGATCGCCAATGTTTAGTTCAGTTGAGTAATTCATAATCTTTTTCTCTGTTTGGTTAATATGCGCCTATTTTAAGGGCACCCGGTAACCTTGTCAACCCCTAAATCGAAAAAAAATACGGAAGACCCGAAGGCCTCCCGTGTTTTCTACATCAGTCTGATCAAGCTATCAGAGAGGACTACAATAGCCGCCCACCCTATCAAACACGAATAACAAATTACTCTTTTACTTCTCAAACCTTTTAATACTCCTATATTTCGCAATGGCCCGCACTGCAAGCCAGTTGCTTGTCGCTAGTGGTGTTGTCGCTTTTCTCATACTCAGGCAACCTTGAATAGTCTACGTTGATTTCTGCGGGCAACTTTGTAGATGTCTCGTAGGGCGTCTGCTGGTATGTTCCTGTGTCGAACGGTAGAAAGCTAAGGCCGCCTACATTGTCGAAGTTCTTATAAACCCACTCCCCGACCTCTGGCCACTCGTGGTCACGCACTGAGATGGTCACCGACGGGTTGTGGTCTGTCCAATGTTTCTTATACGTTAACCAAATTTCCAGAAACTCTACAGCCGTGAAGTCGTCCCGCGTACACTCGCCAGCCCGATCAATGCCAAACTCGAAAACGTGGGCATCTTTGTTGTAAAAATCAGTTTGCCCCGGTACGCCTGCATCTATCATTAGCTGAGTCAGCGGGTCTTTCTTGTCGTTTCGTACTCTGCGGATATATGACGAAGCATGGGCGGGGTGTATACCACTTGAGACGCCGCACAATTGCGACACGGTGCCCGAGGGCTTTACAGTGGTCACTGAAGCCGATTTAGGGACGCCCAGAATCCTGGCATATGCTACGTTAGTATTGTTTGCAACGGCTCTTAGGGACGTTAAACGGGCCTCTAAATCGCTTTCCTTGCCGTTGGTTAACTTGTTCCCCATAATGCCCGTGAGAGATACGCCGAGTAGTCGTTCTTCCTTGGTGTTGGTGATCCATTTTTGGGATAATCCTTTGATCCCGTCAAACGTGCTTTGAATCGTGCCAATAATCGACGCTAAGGCTACCTTGTTCCCGAGGGTTTCTTGGGTATCTTCAGGCCTGATCACCACTTCCGAGAGGTTGCAAAATTGCCCGTTTCTGAGCAGAATCTCCCCGCAAGGATTTGTTCCCATTATCTTGGTTTCGTCCCTGCCGATCTCTTTGCACTTTTTCTTGGCGGATAGCATGTTTACGATCCCGCGTTCCCCAGAACCAGATGCCACGATTGTTCCCCATTCCTTGTCCCACTCCTCTGCCGTTGGTTTAGTTTCGTACACTGCGGAGTTATTTGCCAGCGCATATTCCCCGTGGTTTACCCACCACTCACCTGTTTTAGCTTCTGCCATAGATTTATCGTCAAGGTCAGAGAGAGAGATCAACGCCGAGCGCCGTACACCGCCCACAACTACCACCTCCGCGATTTTGCAAACGATACCATGACATTCTGCGGTCTTCAGCCTACGGCCTCCAGCGGCTGTAAAAATGCGGTCTATGTACTCGTGCAAAGATACCAGGGGCGCTGGGCCTGAAGCTCTGCCACCAAAGGTCTTGAGACGTTCGCCCGCTGCCCTGATTTTGCTGTAGTCGTAAACCACATGATACCCACCAGCCAGGAGCGCAATCCCCTCAAATACCGAATCTCTCCAGCCTTCTTTGCTGTCCTCGATTTCTACCGTGATAAGATCGTTACCCTTTCTCTCGATAACGGGTAAGCGGTTCATTGATTCCTGTTTAACAGAAAAACCCACGCCCGTTCCGTGCATCAGAATATAGAGAATCTCAGAAAAAGATTCAAGGCTGTCAATATCAGTAAAGGCGCAGTTATAAAGGGCAATGTGGTTTAAGTCTAGTGCCTTCCCTGCTGTCATCATAACCCGCATTGATGGCATCACATCACGGTTTAGCATGGCTGTACGTAGCTCTCCCCACGGGATGTGGTGGTTGTTTTTGGTTTGAGCTTGAAACGCCCTGATCACTCGGTCTATTGTTTCTGGCCATTGCTCCCTACGGCCCTCCCCTTCAATCCAGCGGGCGTAGCGGCTGAGATAAATGAATTCCTCATATGATGAAAATTGGCGATACTCGGCGGCGGTGGTGGTGGTCATTGTGTCCCCTTAAAAATTAGTTAGATTTTGCGTTAGATTGTGCAAAGAATTCCACGCCCGGCTTCTCGAAAAATACTTCTACGTATTCCGAGATCCTTGAACGGATATTCTTTTTAGCAGTTTTTGAGCAATAACCACAGCGGGTGGTGTGTGCTCGAATTACATCAGATTTTCTTACAGTGGTTTCTACGCCACAGCTACACTGTGCCAAAAAGTGCAGGTGCTGGCTGTCACCGGTGCGAAACCAATTCAAGATGAGTAGGTCACCAAATTTCTGGCCAATATATTTGTTGTTATTTGGTCTCATATTTTATACCTCTATTTAAAATGGGGATAATGCTGGCCATCATGCGACCCAGAAAGTGCCGCTGAAATCTTTTGGCGGGTCTCTGGAGTGTGCTTGGTGGGGCCAAGAAACTTTTGGCCAGCTATGGATTTGTTGAAGTTGTTGGGGTTGTGAATAACGTCTTCGAATATCTGCAAAGTTGTCTCAGCTAAAGATAGGCTATTACGATCCCCGCAAAGCATCAGCACATCAAAGCTAAACAGGTTAGCATAATTTGGCCCTGCCGCTTCTATCTCGGCTTTGAGACCTTTCGAGCTACTCATATAGTAGGGCCATGGGTTGCTTTTTGTGTGAAAGCTTTTCTGGCCGATGTAGTCCTTGCCGTCAGCTACTCGCGTAATCCGATACAGAAACCCGTAGGGTTTTTCTAAAGTCGTCTCCAGACATTGCCCAAAAGTCCAATGGGTACAGGTCGTTTTTATTACGTCTAATGAAAGCAAGATTGGCGGTTTCGTTGTACGCCGCTTGCGTGTTATCGGTTTTGTTGTTTTCAATCCAAACCTCCTTGGTCTTTTTAAAATTCTCCTCTAATCCATGGTACGGGTTAATAATGCCAGCAGTTTTGACCGGCCCCCATCCGTTAAGGCCTTTTATCCCGTCTACACTGTCTCCCATCACAAATTGCTGTAGTAGGAAAGTATACGCTCGTCTCTCGCCTACCTTGTCGATTTGGTGGCTTCTGAGGTTGTAGAACAAGCCAGGATAGGTTTTTAAATCCTTATCAACAGTGGCGATAATCCAAGGCTTCCCTTGCTCGTCTAGCTCCGCCGCACGGATCAGCAAATAATCATCGGCTTCCCCTCCGGGAGATCCTCGGGAATTGTCCCACGTTAACACCGCGGCTTTTAGCTCCGACATAAACGGCGGGGATTCTTTGCCCTTTCGGTTGGATTTATAAACGGGGTACAGGTTTTTCCTGAAGTTCTCCCCGTCAGACGATAAAAAGATTTCTACAGTATCCGCAAAACAGGCGTCCTTTGTATCTTCGATAATATCGTTGTAGTGGTTAATAGCCGACTCTAGCGTTGCCGTTTCATTTCGCCAGAGAGCCAGATAAAGAACAACGTCGCCATCAATGAGTACGTGCATGTGGGGGCGCCTCTTCTTCTGTTTGAACGATAAGAGATCCGTCAAGAGTCCACCCACAAGCTCTAATGAACGTCTCACAAAATTCTAGCATCTCGGGGAGTGATGCATCTCTCTCATGCAAAACGTGGGTGACGCTAATATCGGGTGAACTGCCAATTTCACACTCATAAGGGTATTGGCTTAAAACTATATATGGTTTTTGCATTTGGGTTTCTCCTATTTAGATTGATCAACAAGTTCTTTAACGAATACGCCATTTTCCATGCGGCCTTTGCGGTGCTGGATGTCTCCATAGGCGTGGCTAAGGCACTCTGTAAGCGTTAGGCCGTTGCGGGTGGCAATGTTACATAGCACAACCATTATGTCCCCTATGGAATCTACTGGGCTTTGTGCAAACTGAATTTCCATACGCAACTCTTCAACCTCTTCTAACAGCTTCCCTTCGAATTGCTGGATGTCGCTGCTGCCGTCAATAAGGTTTCGAGCGTAGTGCCACGCAATTACTTTTTCCTCTACTGCTTCAAAATTCATATTATTCCCCTATTTGGTTAGTGAACATCGTACCAAGAATTTCCGACCTGAGCCGTGCCACCCATGGCGATATTCAAGTTATATTTTTCGGTTACATACGGGCCTAAACAGTACTCCAGGATCTCTCCAACCCGCTGAGTATCCTTGTCTGCGACGTCACAGTTGATTTCATCGTGGTAAAACGCTATGACCTTGGCGTCTAATCCTTCTGCCTTAATCATCCTTACAGCTTCAACACAAGCAGCCTTGCAAGTTACCGCCTCGAAGCCCTGAAGTAGTGCGTTAAAGGCTTTATGGTCTTCACAGTATATCCGGCGACCATCTAGGCCATAGATAAACCCACGGCTAAAAGTGTGGCGGTTGACCATCCACTGATATTTTAGATTATCAATGGCGGGCTTTAGTCCCTCGTAAGCGCTTTCCATCTTCGCCCGTAACGCTGGGCCGTCCCCTTTCATGCCTGCGGTTTCGCCTAGTTTATTATCACCAGCGCCAAAGATTAAGGCATAAGTCAGGTTTTTAACTACAGGCCGCGAAACGCCTACAATGTTCGCTGTGCGTGTATGGATGTCTGTACCGTCATCGTTTGAGCCACTGACAATAGCCTTGCTCACCTCGGGGTTATTCACATAATGAGCCATCCCGCGGAGCTGGTTGCCGTCAGAGTCAGCCGCTACAATTGAGCGACCCGCCGCCGAGTGGAATAAGCTTCGAATCTCTTTACCTAAGACAGCATAGGCGCCGGGAACGTTAACAATGCCAGCATGGCGACAACGGTAGGTATTTGTACCCACTGTAAACGCCCTACACGACAGGTGGCCGTCTTCACGTATGTTCTTAAAGATACCAGTGATAAAGCCCCTACGGGATCGTAAGACCCGCCAGTGTGCCACGGATTTTCCTAGGTCACCTTTGATACTGTCGTAGCTGTCTTCGGTAAGCTTGGGGGACTTCTTGAAAAACTTACCTTCCTCAGTGCGTCCCCAATTCCACTCGGTCGGCACCCACCCGTTTTCCAACAGTAGATTAATGACCGCTTCGTTATTGCCGAGCTTCATATCTACAATTCGAAAACGCTGATAAGGGCTGACAACTTCACGGTCTCCGAACCAGTCGCGGGTGACTCTATCCCAAGCACCACTTAAAAGGCGCTTGGCTTCTCGGGGTTCTTTGTCAAGATACACCTTTTGAGGCTTTAGCAGTGGCTCAACTTCAAGCTCTATTTTGGACATCTCGACTTCAATATAAGCCAAAAGTTTCTTAGCTGCTACCGTGTCAATTAGCCAGCCGTTAGCCTCCTGATCTGCCATTGCCAGCGCCAGATCATGTTCTAGCTTTATAGCTTGGCCGTAGTTGGGGGAGGCTGCAACAATCGCTTTGATTTCTTGCATCATATAGCGGTACATTTTTACGTTAATTGATACGTCAGAGATACAGCGCTCCCGCATTTCAATGGAATACTCCAGCCAGCTAGGATCTTCGTGCTTCTCTTCACCTCCTAAAAATTGACTCCATACCTTCATGTTATGCTTGCCAGCAAACTTATTCTTCACTAGATGGTCGAACTGTGGGCGCTCGAAATCGTTCATCTGTGAGAGTAGCATTGTATCTACCAGCTTTTGAGATTTGGCAGGCTGCCAGTTGCAAAGCTTTTTTAATACGGGTAAATCATAAGAAATGATATTGTGGCCTATAAGTACATCAGCCAAGCTGAGGTAAGCCAGCCCCTCAGAGATAGAGGGGTAGCCGTCCTCGTAATCAGTAAAGAACCCTTTATCTCCGTCAAGGTCTTCTGTAGCAATCATCCAGATGATGTCTGGGTTTAAACCGTTGGTTTCTGCGTCGAATATAACCTTTAATGGTTTCATAAAGACCTCTTTTAGTTTTATTTGTAGTTTTGGCTGTCGATAAACACGGAGACCAGCACGGCCCCCACGATCATAAACACAATATCAATAAGCATCGCAGTCGTCTGTGCTAGTGTCGTCAGCATCAAACGCATCAAAGCCTTCAAGAATTGCGCTGCCTGCTGCTTTGTATTCGACCAGCTTTGTAATTTGCACCGACTCCAATCGAACGCCTACGCCTTGGCGACCGTTAAAATCGTAGTCAAAAGTTCGGACTTTCACGTTACCCACAGAGCCATTACCAATAATTGAAACGTCTTCAATTGGCATTATATCCCTACCTACAACGGGGACGGGCTTATTAGGCTGGCCGTTTTTCTGCTCGCATAGCTTTTTGACGTTAATCTTGAACATTAAACCGGTGTCGTCACTGTCAGGCTTTGGGGTGAGTCCTGCTGCCTTCCACTCTTCGGCTTGTGACTTGTCTCTAGTAATAGCTTGCAGGTTCCATTGTGGGGTTGCTTTATCAAAACCTCCATCTGGGTTTTCTGGTTCAAGGTGTGCCCACATAATTTCAACATTTTTTAAGATCATTCTTTATTTCTCCTGTTTAGTTTTATAATCGTTTATTATCATATCAATATAATCTCTAGCTTTTAGCAAGTCTTCTACGCCGTTTTTGTTGGTGTGTCGGAACACGTATTTAATGACGTTGGCCTCTCTAAAAGGGATTTCGTTTGATGTGATAAATTCTATTGGCTGAATACCGCCTTCTTTAATGTAATGCGTACCGCCTACCTGAGTCTTTCGGGTTTCCCCAAAGTCTCGGCAGTATTTAACTTTCTCTTCGTTTACCCCGTAAATATTTTCTAGGGTCTTTTTGGTTGCCGCGTCCCACTCTGCGGGCGTAGCTTCATCTAATACGCTCATGGTTTGCCCTCGTCCTCTATTTCCATACAGTCGCAACAGTCTTGCAATATCTTATAAGCTTCACTTTCTAGCGGGTTCATATCAAGCCCCCGGAATAGGGTATTGACGCCATCTAAGACCGCATAGGGGTCAATCATATAATCGGTGCCTGTATACTCGCCACCGTCTGAAAGGGCTTCTAGCGTGGCAATGATAGCCTCGTCAAGGTTAACCATGGCGCCCGCGTTTAACATCCGCCCAAATGCTGCGGTCCTTTCATCCTCTTCAATAGCGCCTATAAAGTCTTGAATATTGCTCATAGTGTATCAACCTCGCTTGTGATTTTATCTATCATTTTTATTGTAGCCTTTGACGCTTGGACCGGCAGACAGATTGCAGACCAACAAGTCGCCAAAAGCCCCACTATAACCATAGTCGGAAAAAGCAACACGTACAATAGTGCTTTCATTTTTATTCCTCCGTTGTAAATCCGTTAGAATCAAAAGCCCCTTCCGCCCGCTTGAGGCGTCCGGTGGCGTGGTCGAATTGATAACACCCCGCCCACCCAGTTGCGCCTGTCCAGCGGTCTTTTAGAACCTTTACTTTTACTGTGTGTCTTTCACGTTCTGATTCGGCTGATAGGTTTCTCGATAGTGCGATGACTTGCGCAGAAATCTGTTTTAGCGAACCTGAACCCCTTAAATCGTCCATACTAATATCACCGCCATCCTCGAATGACGTATTACCACCTCCCACCTTTCGCAGGTGACTGATACAGGTAATGTGTACATCGTGTTTCTTGGTGATCTTGAGTAATTGCGACATTAAACTATCTATGGCTTGATTAGTATTACCATCACGCGACTCAGATACAGCAATGGTAATATGATCAAGAACAAGATGCCGACACCCAGATAAAGCAAGAAATTCCAGTTTATCGACCAAAGAAGTATCTTCACAACTCCCTTGATGATCAAGCATAAGAACTCTACCAGTGCCCAAAGTGCGATCAAACGCAGCTTTTTCTTCTTCAATAGATACATCCACACCCGGAAGTCCGACCCTCTTAGATAAATCGAGACTGAGGAACCCCCTAACAGTTTCGCTTGTGCTCTCCTCCAAGCTAACAAGTCCAATCTGATCCTGAGTAGTGCGCAAGATGTGGTAGATATTCTCTTTAACGAATGTAGTTTTACCGCATCCAGTGCCACTAGTAAGCATCGTAATGCTGCCCGAGCGTGTTCCATGGATCTTTTCGTTAAGTGCCTCAAGAAACGGCGGAAACGACTGGTACTCTGCGTCTTTTTCACTTTGATATATCTCCCAGGTGTCTTTTGCGTTAATTATGCCCGCGGGTTGCCATTTTGCCGCATTCCAAACAGCGCTTGATATACCCTTGGCCCCGAGGGCTACGTATTCATCAGAGGCGTCTTTTGTGGTTAGCTTTGCAATCTTGGCTTTATCCGCTCCGATAACCTTGGCTGCTTCATTGGCGCCATCTTGGCCGGGAGTATCTTGGTCGAACATAACAATAACTTCATTAAACGATCTGACCCACTCGCGGTTGGCCAAGATAGATTTGGCGGCACTCTGGGCACCGTCAGGGACCGATACAACGGGAAAGACCTTCTTGTACTCGTCAAGCATCGACTGTGCCACAGCGAGGGCGTCAAGCTCCCCTTCGACTATTATCAGCTTCTGACCACCTCGGCTAAACTTTGACTGGCCAAATAGCTCGGTGTTCTTCTTGTCGCCTATGGCTCTAAACATCTTACCGTCTACTTGCCGAATCTTGTACCCTGTAACCTCGCCTAATTTAGTGTAGGGGTAGTAGTGGTGGGTGATATCGTCGCCGCTCATTGCCACGGTTACATTGAAGAACTCGGCGGCGGCTCTGGTAATCTTTCGATCACGGAAACCACGGGCTAGGGTGGGGACTTCGGGGACCTCGGTACTTACTTTTTCGAAACCTTGGATAGTTATCTCCTCTTCTTGTGTGCCGGTAGCTTGGCAAGCGAAACAATAGGTGGTCTGGATGTCTTCGTTATCATATACAGCGTTTGCATCTGAGGACCCACACGCTTCGCATGACGTATGCCCCACAAAGAGGCCAGCTTCACGCATGGATAACAGCCAAATAAACAGCCATCAAAGTTGGTTGTCGGCGCAGTATGCCTTCAACGCGGGCTTTTTGGGTGCGGCTGTCGGGGTTGTAGTCTAGTAATAGTACTCGAAATTCTGTGGGTGTCATTTTTTGGCCTCTGTGTTTTTGGTTGTTGATCATAATGGGTAGTTTTAACTTTTAAGGGCACTTTTTTGCGCTTGTATATAGAGTAGGTGCTAGTAATTTGCCATTGGTGCGGAAAAGTGCAACATATCATACATTTTTGGTTGTAAAAAGTGTTGACAAGCTTACCGGGTGCGTTATAATAGGCGCACATTCAACGAAACAGAGATACTAAAATGGCTAACTTCATCCCTACTTACGAAGAAAAAGTTCAATCTTTAAAAGACACTTTGGCTATGATGACCCCCGAAGAGCACGTAAGGTTTGGCGCTATGTTCGAAAACGATTTAAAGCATTTTGAAGCGCTGCTTAAAGAAACTAAATAAAGTGTTGACAGGGGAGCTAAGTGCCCCCATAATCCACCCACATTCAACGAAACAGAGATAAATAAAATGAATATTACAAACATCGAAGCAACCATTAACGCCCAAATTGCTGACTTAAAAAACTCACTGGAAGCAAACATATTGTGTGGCGATAACGACCGAATCAAAGGTTGCGAGTTTGCAATTATCGAACTGAACATTCTTTTAAATACTTTTAAAGAAACTAAATAAAGTGTTGACAAGCTTACCGGGTGCCTTATAATAGGCGCACATTCAACGAAACGGGATTTACACCATGACAACAGCAGCGAACGTTACAGCTAAGAAAGGCGACACAATATTGTGCGTATCTCAATGTGGAACTACACGGGAAGTGACAGTTATTAGCTGGGGCAAAAAACGAGCCACCTTAGTCGGGTCTCGTTTCGTAGGGACAAGCTGTGAACCTAGTCAGCGATACCACGTGTATCTCGAAAATGGAGAAAAAGTTCACAAGTGGCCAATAGAGCGCACGACTCACCACTACAGAAACATTTAATCTAACCGCCCCCTCCGGGGGCAACTAAGGGGAAACAAAATGAAAAACTTATTATTAATCTCGGTACTTCTATCGGCTTCGGGCTGCTCTATCTTTGACCCAATACCTACTTTTAACCCAGACGGCACCCAGCAGACTAAGGCCGAAAGCAAAGCCTACTGGAAAAAGGCCGCGGAGCTTCCTACATTTATCCACGATGACGGTACGCCGTGGTCTGCCTTGGAGATACAAGCCTACGCCAACGCCTTAAACGCCGCCTACTTGCCTGTGGTGGCGTGTTCGCGTTATAGCTGTGTAACACTCTAATTTGGAAACAAACCCCCTAAGATGCCCATTACGGACGCCCTAGGGGGTTGCTTACTACTTACCGCGTACTCTACTAGTCGCGTAGTTTATGCCGGTACTTACCATTTTATCAATTGCGCTTGGCTGGTTCTTTGAAACTCCTTTTACTTTTTCGAATGTCCGTAATCCACCAAGCCCCAGCATACCGCCCAGGACGGGCATCATTGTTGCTAGGTCGATACCCGGCAAAACTACACCCGAGCCAGATAACAACAGGGCAAAATTCCCGAAGGGTATCAAGATAAAGTTCATACAAAACGCCATCCCGCAAGTCCACCCGATAAACGGGCGCCAACCCGCCACAAACATCGAAGCGCTTTTTGCTTCTTCCTTGTTAACTTCAAGCTGTCCCTTTGCTAACTCTGTGGCCTGCCTAGATGCCAGCGTGTCAATTTCTGCTGCCAGTTTCATGCGCATGTCTGAGTCAGGCACAACCTCGCTTAGTAGATCCGCTACGGGGCCAATTAGGCTCTTAAAGAACTTCATAGGCTACCCCCGTAATACTCCAAAAGCTTCCCAGTCGTAAGCATCCTTGCTTGTCTTTCTGTTCTTTTCGGGGCTTGGTCTGCCAGCAGTGAATCAAGCATTTCTTCCGCTGCTTTTTCAAAAGCTTGGCTAATACAATGGCCCAACATCCTTTTAAACCTGCTCAAGCCATAAACGCCCAACTGATACCCCATGGAGATTAAAACGGCTTTTTGCACATCATTGCATTTTTCAGCCGCCGCCAGAATAAGAGGATATTTTTTAAAACTAGCCTCCACATCTTCTGCGTGTATTCTGCACCATAGTTCTGCCACATCCCTCGGCATACTCGGAAACCCCTTGAAATCCCCAAGAGGCTGCCCGTGGTGCCCTACCTTTAAGCCTACCCCAATCGTGGGATAGCCTAGGGTACAATGATAAACCTTACCAACGTAACCCTCCTCTGCTGCAATTATGGTAACTGCGGTTTTGAATTTATCCATTTTTTTTGATCCTTATGTGTTTACTTTTTCTCGGCGTTGGTAGCCTTGCGGATGCCGTCAGCTACCCCATCAGTCCCATAAGTAATGGTGCTGGTTACGTCTGCGCCTACCGCTTGCGTAATGTCCGCCGCTGCTGAACCGGTAGCAGCAATGGTTTTATTTACAATGTTTTGCCCACCATCTACGGCAGCATTGAAAGTTTGGCAGCCCATAAGAGCCAATGGTATTGCTAGTAATAAGTATTTCATTTTTATTCCCTTTAAAGTAATTAAGTAATTTCAGAATCTAAAGATTCCTGTATGGTAAGTCTTGTGCGAGCTTCTGTTGCAGCTAAGTCTGGGTTTCCACCATTATAAATAACAGGGCATGAAAAATAATTAGAAAGACCTACTGTTTCATAAGTGCCAGAGATTCTAAGTTGACCTTCAGCAGGTATGTCGTAAATTAATGTAATAGCCATTTTAATTACTCCATAAATGTTACTGTTGACGTACCTGAGCCATTCCATTCAGCAGAGAGCGCAGTTATTTCAGCAGATGTAAAGTCATTATAAAACCACCTCCATTCTTTACGGCCTGTATAAGTATAAACAGAAGCTGTTGCGAAAGTTAAAACAAGGTCATCGCCAGATGTTCCTAAAATCATAGAGGAAAACCAATCATCAGCAGGTACAGAGCCATCAGCGGCCTCGTACACAGTGAAGTAAAATGAAGAAGTTCCATTATCATATACACCTGCGTTGTTGTGCTGCACCCTACGGCGTAGCGAATGCAGATTATAAGAGGTGCCACTAATTGTTAGGCTTGTAGGAGATACCGAGCCATTGTCAGGGTTTCGCCAACCTTCAAAACCAAAATATGCTGTGAAAGAAATAACATGAGAGCCCTGAGTTACAGTTACAACATCAAGTATAACGGGCGGTGGGCCTGGCGCAGTATTAACAGTGTTAACAGTTGGGCCGGAGGTGTTAGTCACAGCCTCTATTAATGTCCAGTTAGTTCCATCATTAGAATGCTCAACATTAAAACTACTCGCCCAGTAGTTACTGGAGATAGTCCTAAATCCATTTCTTACGAGCACGCTGCCTATTACAATAGGTGAACCCATGTCGTACTGAATCCAATCGTTAATAAGTTGTGAGGCACCGCGTCTACTAAGATACCAACCTGTAGCAGTATTGGCTGACCCCGCTCGACTGGCTAGAAAATTGGCATGAGGGGTAACATTGGCAGAAAGCTGTGGTATGGTAGGGTTAGAACTAGCATCTTGACCAATAATTAAGTTTGTTAAATTTGCATCTGTATATAAGGCAAACTGTGAAATAAAGGGGCCAGCAGTCACCGTCCTTGCAAACTTAGTAAGCCGAATATAGCGAGCAGTTATTCCCGCAGCAGCAGCAGACTTCCCATGAAAATCGTTCATACTGACAGGGCCAGTAGCTTCCTCAGCCAAAGCCCGTACCGCAGTGTCATTCATAGAAATCTGCGTAGACCCGTCACCGCCAAGAGCTACCTGAACAGACCTGTCAGTTGCAGTGCCAGCAAGAGACATTGTTCCCGAAGCGGCAAGAGTCATTAATCACCGCCTTCAAGAAGAATCCTAGCAGCTTCATCAGCGGCCTTTTGTTCTGCTACAACCCAAGGGTTTTCACTAGTGGTTACTGGCGCTTTAGACTTAGCAATGTCATCAGCAATGAAGATTTCAATTGAATTAACTTCATCAATTTCAGAGTCCTCATCACTAAAATCAGATTGAGAAGCGTTTAAAGCAGCCTTCGTCCATGCCATAGCGTTTTCTTTAGTAACGTCAGCCCAAGCAATAAACCCTTCAGCGTCTACATTAGCCGCAAGACCAATAGATCCATACCTACGGCCTCTGTGCGTTTTACCATCAACCACTTCGTAATCAGAAGCTTCCCAGTGTGCAGTATTAATTGCGCCCGTCGATACGTCAGCATCTAGGGCTACAATGTTCCAGAGTACAGCCATACTTATTTCTCCATCTCAATTAATTTTAATTCTAGTTTCTCTACTTTTTGAGTCAGCTCTTTTACAGCTTCAATAAGAAGAGGGGTTAGCTTTTCGTAATATACAGTCTTGTAGTCATCACCGATTGCAGACTTGGTAACAATCTCTGGTAACACTGCTTCAACTTCCTGAGCAGAAACACCGACCTCCACGCCATTGTAATCTACGCCAAGAG
>Ga0307997_10000163_pt1 | contig 29647 bp, 19 predicted proteins | sample Davwhametageno36_FD_203165 | JGI IMG/M metagenome (GOLD analysis project Ga0307997, IMG submission 203165) | Marine microbial communities from Davis Island wharf, Antarctic Ocean - #36 | ecosystem: Environmental > Aquatic > Marine > Unclassified | place: Antarctic Ocean: Davis Island wharf... | reverse complement strand
CTCGAACCGGCATGCCTAACTGCTGCATCATTTCATCAATGCCATAAGCAAGATCTGGCACGCTATTAACTAAGGTGCCGTCTAGATCGATCAATACTGCCTTCCGATTTTGGAACAAACTCATCACAACTATACTCAGTCTAATTAAAGCTTAATGAGAACTTAACTGCGCCCTCACTTTGGTAATGATACTGTCATATCGATTGGTATCACTGGGCTGCGCATGACCAAAAATTCCAGAGCCAAGTACAAAGGTATCGGCACCTGCTTCAGCAATCGATTGAATATTGTCTGCCTTAACACCACCATCGACTTCAAGTCGAATATTGTATCCTGACTGGTCGATCAGGCTGCGAACTTGCTCCAACTTATCCAGCGTGGCAGGTATAAAGCTCTGCCCACCAAAGCCAGGATTGACCGCCATTAACAAAATCATATCGACTTTATCCATTACATATTCAAGATAAGAGAGCGGCGTTGCTGGATTAAAAACCAATCCAGTTTTGCAACCGCTGTCACGGACTAAACCTAGACTGCGATCAACATGATCAGAGGCTTCTGGGTGAAATGTTATATAACTGGCACCGGCTTTGGCAAAATCAGGAATAATTCGATCAACCGGATTTACCATTAAATGCACATCAATTGGCGCAGTAACGCCATGATTGCGTAAAGCATCACACACCATCGGGCCAATCGTCAGGTTCGGCACATAGTGATTATCCATTACATCAAAATGGACAATATCAGCGCCAGAAGCCAGTACATTATCGACTTCTTCTCCCAAACGAGCGAAGTCTGCAGCTAGTATAGAAGGTGCAATTTGGTAATCGGGCATTAGTTTTCCAAAGCGATAATTTGATACGCAATGTACACGAATTTGAAGGTGATTTCAGCCCCGTTAAACGTGTACTTAGGATTCGCTTTAAGACAACACTATGTTAAGCGTTCGCAATTTAATAAACCGATATTGTTAAGTCTAACCATCCTTGTCGGCCAGTGCTGATGCATGTTTAAACGGATGTGAACGTTTAGAACAACAAAAGGAAAAATAACGTACTGTTCATCTTGAACTTAAAAAAGCCGACAAAAGCCTGAATTTTTATGCTTTTTTGGAGCAGATAGACTATTTCAAACTGCCAATGTAGTCACCCAGATTTTTAATATCGGCGTCGCTCAAACCGGCTGCCATTGCATTCATGGTCCCATTTTGACGAGCACCGCTTCGGTAATCAGTCAGGTTTTTAACGATAAAAGCCGTGTCACGCCCTTTCAAAACGGGATAAGCCGACACCATGCTTTGACCACCAACGCCATGACAGCCAATACAACCTTTCGCTGCATATGTCGATTTACCCACAACCCACTCCGTGGCAACCGTGCCTTTTTCGACGCAAGCTGCTCCACCGAATAAAACTGACAGTGAAAAAACCATTATTGAAACGAACTTCATTTTTCTAAACTCCAGAGTAGTAAATTATGGTTTGCCATTAGATAATAGTGATAGAGTAAATATTCTATGAATGATTAATTTTAACCTTAAATCTATTGGCATTGTGGCAAAGCCACTCGTTGATGTAAAGGATATGAACCCCAGCTGAACCCAAACCAAACTGAACTTAATATGAGCGATTCAAAAGATTTTAAAGATCTAAAAAACTACAATAAAGTGATTCGACAGGATTTAAATATTTCTAGCGACAGCAATAAACACGCTTTAAAATTCAAAACTACCTGGGGATTATTTTCACCTCGTGCGATTGATAATGGCTCTCAAATGTTACTTGATTTTTTGGATATCGACCCCGCTGACGATTGCCTTGATATGGGTTGTGGTTATGGTGTTCTTGGCCTAACGATGGCAAAGCTGGCACCTAATGGCCATACCTTATTGGTCGACAAGGACTTCATTGCAGTTGAGTATTCTGAAAAAAATCGTGTTTTGAACCATATTGATAATGCCAGTTGCCTACTCAGCAATGGCTTTGATCACATTCCAAAACAAAGTTTTGATATTATTGTTTCTAATATCCCTGCTAAAGTTGGCAAGGAAATGCTTTATATCTATTTATTCGATGCGCTCGAACATCTTAAGCCTGGCGGATCATTTTATATCGTTACCATTACGGGCCTTCGCCAATTCTTTAAGCGCGGCTTTAACGAAGTTTTTGGGCATTACGAAAAGATTAAGCAGGGTAAGACCTATACTGTGGCAAGAGGTATCAAACAGGCTAAATAACGATCGGGCATCTTTAACGATGCCCGTGGTTTATTGATTTATCGGGTCTTAATAGATCTAACTAACTTTTGCTTTGTTGACGCGAGTAATTCTAATGCTTGAGGTGCGCTATCAGCGAGAAAATTAACGTGCCCCATTTTTCGGCCAATCCTAGCTTCGGATTTTCCATACAGGTGCAATTTTGCCTTACCTTGACTGAGTAAGCTGCCCCAGTCAGGAGTAGCTGATTCGGGCCAGATATCACCTAACACGTTCCACATAACGACTGGCGTATGTAACGCACTATCACCAGCTGAAAGGCTACACATCATGCGTACTTGCTGCTCAAATTGAGATGTGAAACAGGCATCTAGTGTGTAATGACCTGAGTTATGTGGTCGTGGTGCCATTTCATTAATTAATATTTCGTTGTCTGACGAGATAAAAAACTCAACGGCCAAAACACCACAATAATCTAAACCATGTGCTATCTTTGTAGCCGCTTCAACAACCTCTAGGGCCATTTCTTGCGATAAGTTAGCGGGAGCAATAGAAACATCGAGTATGCCGTTGCTGTGTTGATTTTCAGCCAATGGAAAACAATCTACTTCCCCAGTTTGGCTGCGACATAACACGACCGAAACCTCTTTTGCCAGGTCAATACGTTTTTCGAGTAGGTAGGATATTGATCCAAACTGAGACGCTGCGCTCAATAGTTCTTCATGGTTTTGACAAACGACTTGTCCCTTACCATCATAACCAAGGGTGTTGGTTTTCAATATAGCGGGGAAACTAAAGTCTCTCGCCTGCTCGACATCAGCCGCTGAACCTATGGATAAAAAATCAGCAACACCCAAACCCAAAGACTGAAAGAACGTTTTTTCGCTATAACGATTTTGCGCAATTCTTAAAGCACTAGCAGAGGGATGAACCGGAACAGAATTCGCAAGATACTCAAGGCTATCTGCAGGAATATTTTCAAATTCAGTACTCACAGCCGAACAATGCTTGGCCATATAGTCCAGCGCTTTACGATCATCATAGTTGGCCTGCAAGTGTTCGCTCGCCATACTGCCGGCCGGGCTATTCGCGTCAGGATCTAGCACGATGACCTCATAGCCCATCGTTCTGGCTGCACTCACAAACATGCGACCCAGTTGACCGCCGCCTAGCATCCCAAGTTTTGCACCAGGCAGTATCACGTTTGACATTATTAATTTACCGGAGGTAGGGTCATTTCTAATACAGCGCTTTTTTGCTGCTGACGAAATACTTCAAGTTTATCTGCAATATCACTATCAAATACAGATAACATCGATACCGCAAAAAGTGCCGCATTAATTGAGCCTGCTTTACCAATCGCAAAAGTGGCAACCGGAATACCTTTTGGCATCTGCACAATAGACAATAAAGAGTCTTGGCCTTTTAAATGTTCACTGGGAACTGGCACGCCCAATACGGGAATGGTTGTATTCGCAGCCAACATGCCCGGCAAATGTGCTGCGCCACCAGCACCAGCAATAATACAACTAAATCCGTTTTCACGAGCAGACTTCCCAAAGTCGGTAAGTAAGTCTGGTGTGCGGTGCGCTGATACCACTTTGGCTTCGTACTCAATGCCAAACTGTTTCAGATATTCCACGGCAAACTGCATGACAGGCCAATCACTGTCACTACCCATTACTACTGCAACCTTCAAATTCGACATGGTGATCTCCGTGTCGTTTAGAAAAAGCGAAGGATTATACCCTTTTTACAAAAGAAATAACCATTCGCTTTAGATGATCTGAATATCGCTATTCAATATGCTACTATCCGCTGTTCTCAGGCTTATACTTAAGCCTGTATCAAACACTTCGTCATTTATCGAAAACCATAGAACTATAGACAACAATGAACACGAAAAACACTCCCTCAGCTATATTTGAAACTAATATCGAGAACCTTAAGTTAATTGCACGAGGAAAAGTGCGCGATATCTACCGCATTGACGATAAGCACATGCTCATCGTATCAACTGATCGACTATCGGCATTTGATGTTGTATTTGAACAAACTATCCCGAAAAAAGGGGTTCTATTGACTCAAGTTTCTAATTTCTGGTTTGCACGTAGCGATCATATTATTCGCAATCATCTCAGCGATTTAAACCTTGCAGATTTCGTTCCTACTGATGCCTTGCAGCTACTTCAATCGAGATCAATCATTGTGAAACGACTTAAGACATTACCTGTCGAGGCTATCGTTCGAGGCTATATTATTGGTTCTGGCTGGAAGGACTACCAAGCAACAGGTGAGTTATGTGGTATAAAATTACCAAAAGGGCTTCAGCAGGCAGAGCAATTGGCTGAACCTATTTTTACACCTTCTAGTAAAGCAGCCGTTGGGGATCACGATATTAATATCAGCTTTGATCATGCGATTGAGCTTATCGGTGAAGACATGGCGAATCAGGTGAGAGACGTCAGTATTGCACTCTACAAAATGGCTTCAGACTATGCTCAAGACCGTGGCATTATAATAGCAGACACTAAATTTGAATTCGGTGTTGATGAAAACAACCAGTTAGTCTTAATTGACGAAATATTAACACCAGACTCGTCACGGTACTGGCCTGCCGATCAATATCAGAAAGGTATGAGCCCACCAAGCTATGATAAACAATTTATTCGTGATTATTTAGAAACGCTCGATTGGAAGAAAACGCCACCCGCTCCTAGTATTCCACAAGACATTATCGATAAAACTCAGCAAAAATATCAAGATGTTCACGACATTTTAACGCGTAATTAAATGATCTTGTTATAGAGACAAGCTAATTTTGGGTGATACGGTCTAACTTTAAAATTGCAGGAAGCAGCAGAACCGATTAGCAAGAGTTCTAATGAGTCTTACAAGTTCTACTAATCGATAAGCAATTATAACTTATTAAGAAATGAGACTAAAACTACTTTTTATAATCTTAATCTGATTCTAGCAGCATTAAGTTGAATGACTTCATTTTGAGATGTTCCTCACCCACACGGTGAGGAACATCGATACTAAAATATTAAACGTCTAAACAGATTAATACTTATAGGTTTCTGACTTATAAGGACCAGCCACTTTAACGTTAATGTATTGAGCCTGCTCTTCAGTCAGCTGAGTCATTACACCACCAAAACCCTTAACCATCAGAGCAGCAACTTCTTCATCAAGCTTCTTAGGCAATACGGTTACAGTAATATTGTCTTTTTTGAACTCGTCCGATTGGTCTGCAAATTTGCTAGCAAAAACATGCATTTGTGCCAGCACCTGATTCGCAAACGATCCGTCCATGATACGTGATGGATGACCCGTCGCATTGCCTAAATTAATCAAACGACCTTCAGAAAGAAGAAGTAAATAATCATCTTTGTTGTCTGCGCCAGTACGATAAATTTTGTGCACCTGTGGCTTTACTTCTTCCCATTCCCAGTTGTCGCGCATAAACTGAGTATCAATTTCGTTGTCAAAGTGGCCAATGTTGCAAATCACTGAACCTGCTTTAGCCGCTGCCAAAATAAACTTATCACAAACGTCGACGTTGCCTGTTGTTGTTACGATCAGGTCTGTCTTACTAAGAAGCGCAGTATCGATACCGTCAGCACTTCGAGTGTTAATCCCATCGATGTAGGGAGATACGATTTCATAACCATCCATACACGCTTGCATAGCACAAATCGGATCAATCTCAGCAATTTTTACAATCATGCCTTCTTGACTCAAACTTTGTGCTGAGCCTTTACCTACATCTCCGTAACCAATCACAAGGGCTTTCTTACCCGAAAGAAGCATGTCGGTGCCACGCTTGATACCGTCGTTAAGACTGTGACGACAACCATATTTGTTGTCGTTCTTTGCCTTGGTAACCGAATCGTTAACATTGATCGCAGGTACTTTCAATTCGCCAGCTTCCATCATCTCAAGCAGACGGTGAACGCCCGTTGTAGTCTCTTCGGTAATGCCATGTATGTTATCTAACATCTGAGGATACTTGTTATGAATCATACCGGTAAGGTCACCACCATCATCCAAAATCATGTTGCAATCCCATGGTTGCCCATCTTTTAGGATAGTCTGTTCTATGCACCATTCACCTTCTGGATTCGACTGGCCTTTCCAGGCATATACTGCGATACCAGATGCTGCAATACAGGCAGCAGCGTGGTCTTGTGTAGAAAAAATATTGCATGACGACCACCGTACTTCGGCGCCAAGCTCAACTAGTGTCTCAATAAGAACGGCTGTTTGCACTGTCATGTGAATGCAACCAATGATCCTTGCATCGGCTAATGGCTTCTCAGCTGCGTACTTTTTACGAAGCGTCATTAGAGCTGGCATTTCAGCTTCAGCCAGGGTGATTTCACGACGCCCAAAATCGGCGAGCGTAATATCGGCTACTTTATAATCGTTTTTTGCGACATCATTCAAAGGTGTCACTGATGCTGTACCCATGTTGTTACTCCGTATGTATTAAAAATTAAAAAGTTTAAAAAAAACAAGAGTGATTATAAAAGACCCGCTCTCTGATATCAATCTGCGGTATCTAATTCAATCATTAAGACCAAGAATTGAGCTCATAGTCTAATAAAAATTAGTCAATCTAATTATTATAGGACACATATGCATATATGTATATGTGTTTTATTTTCTTATATTAATGAAATTAACAAATCAACATAAGACGGATATAAGTCCACTAAATTAAAATACTTTGAAATAAAAATTAGTTTCTTTGCTGAATAATTCTATGATTAGCTGCGCTAACAACAATAAGTGTGGACGCTTTGATATTTTTAGGATCTTAAGCTTTTCCAAGGGTTTAACTGCTTTTAAGTCTTAATTTCTTTCATTATTGACCTGACTTAGAGTCATTTACCCCTGGAAGTTATTCAATAAGCATTTTTATCGTTACTGTATTAATCTAGCCTCAAGTTTTGAACACTTGACAAGTTCTCCTTCATAAACAAATTCAATCCCATGCGACTATTAAATCAACATAATAAGCGAAAGCTTGTCATCACAAACTGCGTTTAATTGGTCACCGCAGTGAAATCTGCGCTGGAACAAGTTACTTCGAAGGAAAGATCAAGCGCCTTAATTAAACTTTCAGTGAAGGGACATTTTCCTTTTTCACGAATTCAGCTGATCACGTAATAGAAATTTTTGTATCTTCCCTGTCGAGGTTTTCTGAATCTCAGTGAATAAGAACTTACTGGGCACCTTAAAAACAGCCAAGTTATTTCGACACCATTGCTTCAATTCAACTTCTGTTGCAATCTCACCCGCCTTTAATTCAATAAAGGCGCAAGGAGTTTCACCCCATTTATGACTGGGCATGGCCACCACTGCAGCCACTGAAACAGCAGGATGTTGGTACAAAATATTTTCAATTTCAATTGATGAGATATTCTCTCCACCAGAAATAATAATGTCTTTTGAGCGATCCTTAATCTGAATATAGCCATCAGGATGTTTAACCCCAAGATCACCCGAATGAAACCAACCGCCAGAAAAAACATCGTCACTAGCAGTTTTATTTTTAAAGTAGCCTTTCATAACCACATTGCCACGAAACATTATCTCGCCGATTGTAACGCCATTATTAGGCACTGGAATCATGCTTACAGGATTAAAAACCTCCAACCCTTCCAGTGCAAGATATCTTACACCCTGTCTTGATTTAAGGGTCGCTTGAGCCGCACAATCCAAATTATCCCACTCAGTATGCCAGTCATTTACCACAGCAGGCCCATAGGTTTCACTTAGGCCATAAAGATGAGTAACATTGAATCCAGCTGTTTTCATATCAGACAAGATACGTTCAGGAGGCGGTGCTGCGGCAGTAAAAAAATCGACCTTTTGGCTTAGCTCACGCTTTTCGGCCTGATCAGCTGATAGTAAGGCTGACATCACTACAGGTGCACCACAAAGATGAGTTACTTTATGGTCAACCAAAGCATCCCAAATCGCTTTTGGCCTGACCCAACGCAGGCAAACATGAGTACCGCTAATCGCTGACATCGTCCAAGGGAAACACCAGCCATTGCAATGGAACATAGGCAAGGTCCATAAATATACGGAGTGTTTTGCCATTGATGTCGTGAGTGCATTACCCTGAGCCAATAAATATGCGCCTCGGTGATGGTAGACAGCTCCCTTAGGGTCTCCCGTTGTGCCAGACGTATAGTTAATAGATATGGCATCCCACTCATCCTCAGGCATTAACCATTCGAAATTAGCGTCGCCCTGAGACAGAAAATGTTCGTAATCAATCTCTGCAGTTATTTCACCTGCCTGTGGAAACTCAAGGTCGTTGTATTCTATTATTATTGGGGTTGCTTTGGTCAGTGCCAGTGCTATTTCGATCGTATCAACAAATTCACGATCGACAATAAGTGCCTTGGCCTCAGCATGCTCCAGTTGAAACGCAATTACTTTTGGGTCTAATCGGGTGTTAATCGAATGTAAAACACCACCGCACATGGGCACTCCATAGTGTGCTTCCAACATTGCCGGGGTATTCGCAAGCATCACCGACACTGTATCACCCCGCCCAATACCTCTTTTCGTTAGAGAGGATGCGAGCTGCCGAGACCGGTTATAAAAACTCTCATAAGTAAACTGTTGTTGACCATGAACAACAGCAATCTGTTTAGGGAAAACGCTCGCTGTTCGTTCAAGAAAAGTAAGTGGTGTCAGCGGCTGAAAGTTAGCTGGGTTTCGATCGAGATCGGTACTATATGGGTTGGTCACTTAAAAGTGCCTCTATCTATCTTGCCATTTTGGAGAACGCTTTTCGATAAAAGCATTAATACCTTCTTCGGCATCGTGCTTTAACAAGTTATCAACCATTACCTGTGATGCATAATCATAGGCATCGGCCAGTGTCATTTCTCGCTGACGGTAAAAAGCTTGCTTACCCGTGGCCAGCGCCATCGAAGACTTTGACGCTATTATAGCTGCCATTGCCATTGTCACTTCAGTCAGATTTTCGTCTGCAACTACCCGATTAACAAGACCAATATGCTCTGCTTTCATGGCATTCACCATCTCACCCGTGAGCAGCATCTCCATCGCCGCTTTGTTTGAAATATTGCGGGACAAGGCCACCATTGGCGTAGAACAAAATAGCCCGATATGAACACCAGGCGTACTGAATAAAGCTGAATCAGCGGCTAACGCCAAGTCACAACTGGCTACCAGTTGGCAACCAGCAGCCGTTGCTACACCCGTAACTTCTGCAATAATAGGTTTTGGGTGATTTACCATTAATTGCATTAAATCTGAGCAGTTAGATAACACCTCAGCGAAATAGGAACGCCCATTATCTAAATGAGTGCGACCAGCCGTCATTTGCTTTAAATCATGCCCGGCACTGTAGGCCGGACCGTTTGCAGCCAAAACAATAACGCGAACAGAGCTGTCCAATTCAGCTTGGTCAAAAGCCCCTGATAGCGCTGCCAACATCTCTTCAGACAAGGCGTTACGGCGCTTCATATCATTCATGGTGACCCGTAAAACTCCACCATTGGTCATCTCTTGAAGCACCAGATCGCTTTGATTTATCGAACTGATATTAGCTTTATTGCTACTCATCACTTTAACCTCACTTTTTTTGCTAGCTAATTTCTGACAAGACATTACTGCTGGGGAAACTTAAGAGCCTAATTAAATACTAGTTTGCAATCAGTGGATATTAATTTCAACGTTACTATCCAGAATATTGACGAGGAAACATTATAGATGCACTCTTTTGTGCATTTTCTTCAATTCGTCAACGATTACTTAGAATCCTGATTCAAATAAAACGGTCGGATGCAGATCAATTTTTGTGACTGCCATTTGCCCTCTCATATTTTGACCTCAATCCTGCGCTGCATCAGATTTCAACTGAAAATACTAATTGTAAGTAGCATCATGCGCGTTAGAAAATTGATCTGGCAGTTATTCAACTACCGCTCTCTTCCAAACTATATTAGTTAAGAAGTTAGACACTACAGGCCTCCTAAGTTTAATGTAAATATCAAACGGTAGCCGCAGCCAAGACTTTTTTAGAATCATAAAAAGGTTTTGGCACAACAACCACTGGTAACTGACCTGAGGGCATATCAACAATGGCTTCCGTTCCTTCCTCACTATAGGCACTATCGATCATAGCCAGTGCAATATTCCGCTTTAGACGTGGTGAATAAATAGCGGAAGTGACATGACCTACCTTTTTTGAACCCATAAAAAGTGGCCATTGTTGAGTATTTGGTTTTTCCAGTGCAGGGCCATCGATTTCGATACCGACCTGTTGCCGACGAACACCCTCCCGTGCAATTTTTGTTAGTGCTGCTTTACCAATGAAATCAGCATCCATGTTTAAGTCAACCAGACGACCCAAACCTAATTCGAATGGGTTGGTCTTACTATCCATATCGGCATGATATGACAACATGCCGCCTTCAATACGACGGATTGAAGAGGTATGACCTGGCTTCAGCCCAAGCGGTTCACCCACTGCCATTAAATGCTCCCAGAGTGCTTCACCATGACGGCCGTCTCTTAGATAGATTTCATAGCCGAGTTCGCTCGACCAGCCTGTTCGGGAAATAATTAGAGGAATGCCATTCAAATCAAACTCTTTCAGCCAGTAGTAGGACAAGTCTTCGATTTCATCACCAAACACAGCTTTCATTACATCACCTGACTTTGGACCCTGTAACTGCAAGGGGGAGACGTCCGGCTCCTCAATACTGACATCTAACCCAGAATTAATCGCAACACCCTGTGCCCATAACAAAATATCACTGTCTGCGAGTGATATCCAAAAGTGATTTTCAGCTAATCGAAGGAGAATAGGATCATTTAAAATGCCACCTTCAGCATTTGTGACTAAAATATACTTGCACTGGCCAACTGCACATTGAGAAAGATTGCGAGGGGTTAACAACTGAACGAATTTGGCAGCATCAGGCCCAGTAATTTCAACCTGTCGCTCAACGGCAACATCACACAAGATAGCTTCGTTGACTAAATTCCAAAAATTTTGAACAGGGTCGCCAAAATCACGAGGTATATACATGTGATTGTAAACAGAGAAACCTTGAGCACCCCAGCGAACAGTGGCATCAAAATAAGGTGACTTACGGATCTGTGTGCCAAAGCCGACATCACCAATCATAGAATTACTCATAAAAATGACCTTAGTTTTATTTAAATTAGGTTGAATACAAAGCTAAAACAATACTCGAGTTAGATTAATAGCATGGCCTTTTAACACTTCAAAACAGGAGAATCAGATTGATTTAGAGTGATATACAGTCTATTGAGACCGTTGGGGAGCAGATGGATAAAAAAATTGAATATAAGCCAATTAACTTGCGCTGAATCGACTTCACTTCAGGGGTCACGATGTAGGTAAAAAACAATCTATACCGATATCTTCGATGAGCAGGCTATCGATTAACGTCTGATAAGCCTCAATACTGGGTACGATCAATTTCATAATGTAATCGATGACACCATTCGTGACAATGCACTCAACAATTTCATTAATCTGACCAATGCGTTTTTCAACCCTTTAAAAGTCTTCATGACGTTGTTATTTGAAGGAAATTTCCAGCATCACTATTGCTACAGTCGCAATTTTACCAAACACTATCTCAGCATGATAACCACTAATGACTCCCGCTTTCTCGAGCCTAGTTAAACGGGTCCAACAAAGTGTGCTGATAGATTTACCTTCTCAGTCAATGCTGCTTTGCTCAAACGTCGGTGAGTCAAGATAACTGCCAAAATAAGAAGGTCGATAGAGTCTAACTTAATCCAATTCATAACAATTACCACTTTCTCATAAAATCAATTTTAAGCAATGAAGTAATCAGCGGAATCATTCTGCAATTCGCCCCAACAATGGTTCTGCCCTAAATTGTCAAATAGACGAATTAATTCACAAATCCTTTTTTTTCAACCTACGCCGATTCATTCGCAAACTAATCAAAACTGCAATAATTATAAAAGGCACCGAGATACCCGACAACAAATCAACATCCAAATTCACGCCAAATTGTTTCAAGCTCTTTAAAACATAATCAAGTAAGCCGACACTGTAATAACTTAATACAACAACTGACAGTCCTTCAACCATTTCTTGTAAACGAAGCTGCATTGCGGCACGTTTATCCATTGAACTTAACAGATCACGATTTTGAGCCTCTAAATTAATATTAATGCGAGTTCGTAATAAGTTGCTGACACGCGCAATACGATTTGATAATGCTTGTACTCGGCCCGACACCGACTCACACGTTCGAAATGCAGGCTCTAAGCGCCGCTCCATAAATTCGTTAAATGACTGAGCGCCTTCGATTCTCTGTTCACGCAACTCACTAATTCGACGTTTAATCAAACTATAATAAGCACTCGTTGCCGAAAATCGATAACCGCCTGTGGCTGCTATATGCTCTACATTGGCTGCAATTTGACTTAATTCATACAGAAGCTGCTGTTCATTTTCATCTTCACGATGCATTGCCAATTGTTGGGTCACCATCTCCAGCTTTGAATCACAATCACTTAAGTCCAAGGAGTATTGCATAGCTAATGGCAAGCCTAATAGCGCTAGCATTCGATAGGTTTCGATCTCAAGAATACGCTGCACTAAGCGACCTGCCTGACGATAGCGCAAATGGTGATTCTCAATCAGAATACGATTAAAACCATCAGCATGAATATGAAAGTCTGACCAAACTCGAGCCGCACCATCAGACACTTCACTTCCAGCTACAGTATTAGATGAGAATAACTCTGACAGACCTTCTAAATCACGATGGCCTTCAGGGATACCCAAAAGCTCTAAGTTGAGCATAGTAATCACTTCACCCGGCAAGCAATCAAACCATTCAACCGGCAGCTTTGACAAGGCCGTTTCTTTAAACGGCGTCGAATTAGAGCATGCTTCACTGATCGTGTAGGTAGAAAACTCTGAATGCCGCTCCCAACGCAGTTTAAACATAGGAAAATCGCCTAGGTAGAAATTAGCATCTTGATTCGGTCTATTAACGCCGTAGCGATCGCAAAGCACATTGATAGCATCAAGGTCTTTACTACGATCATTCGACAATAAAGCCACATGCGTCACCCGTAATGGGGCACTCATCATTTGATGGGGTCGTGCATGCACCTCATTATTTAGTCTAATTCGCTGGGGGTGATTTTTTAGGTTAGGAGCATTCATTGTTCAAATGTAGCAGGGTCTTTAGAAAGAATACAGTTTAAATATCTGGACCTGACTTGATTCGATGATTATGTCATTTTAGAACTAATAACAACTGCCATAAATATGTTAGGTTAAAAGTCCGATCATAAAACCAATTAATCAAAAAAACACCGTAATTGCCAAGAAGTAAGCTTCCATGTATCACTTAAAAAAAGTAGCTGAGGGCAATGGAGAAGCAAACCCATTAGAGTGATCATCAAGTTATTGGGCATGCATAATCAAAAAGAGCCCAAGGAGAGGGGAAATATATAAGTTAAAACATGAGTATGCGTATCTATAAAAAACACATTGAAAAGCTAATTACGCACTGTAAGCCTACTTAAACCTGCCCCTGAATTCAACCAAGACCCTCAATAAAAAATAAATTACACCTTGTAATCCAATATAACCCTATTATAACGTTGACCCCACCACTAGATGGTTATATATTGTGCGCCGTATTAGAAAAATAGTATTTAATATTGGGTTCTATTAGATGTAAGATCAATTGTTATTTGGAAACAACTACATTAAAATTAAACACTTAAAACAAAGTAAAACCAATAAGCAGTTAAATAATCTAATTGCAAAAAATACTTTCTAAATAGTTATTTTCTATTTAACTTTACAAAATATAATTGATTTAATAATGTTCCTATCGCAACTTTCTATAAAACCTTATTACACGTTTTTTTTCAACAAAGGAAAATGGCTATACCGCATGATTGCGCTGATGATATCCATCATTAGTGATGTGCGCATTCATTTCTCTGCAAAAAAAAACTAATTAATTATATAAAAGCCACCCAAATTAACGTTAATTCTATGCAAACAAACAATAAACTATCAAACCAGAAGCTTTTTAATGTAGGCGTAAGACTTGTCAAATTTGCTTGGATAATAGAAATTCTTGCAATTTCAATTGGCTTCCTAATTTCTATAATTGTGTCGTTTTCAGTTTATGCTGAATTAAATAAAACGGATAAAATTTTAGACTTTGGTGATTATAGCTCCATACTAGTTGCCGCTTTACCATTTGTATTAGTTGCTGTTGTGGAAGCAGCTAAAATCCCAGTTGCCACCGCTTTGATGTACGCAAAGCATTTTGCATGGCGCTGCCTGTTTTTTACGGGTCTTGTATTACTTGCCACTATAACATTTGAAACCATGTTGAACGGCTTTGAGCGTAATTTCTCTGGTTTAAATATTTCAATTGACGAACAAAAGAACGAATCCCTGCTTCTTCAAGATAAAGTTGACGTGTTGGAAGCAAGAAAAAATGAAATAAATATTATTAATTTAGACACAGTCGATGGAAGTTATAGACAAAAAGTAGGAGCCGCCAATACCGTCTATAAGAAAACATTGACCTCAGAACGACAACGTATTAATAAAAAAATTGCTTCATTAAGCAACAAAACGAATGATACAAAACAGTACTACGCAGAGATAGAAGTTTTAAACACGAAGGAACGTAATATTTATGAGTCTTGGGATAAAGAACGAAATCAACTGCAAGATCGTATTCGAGGGTTATTAAATAATTATGTTAGCGGCACACAAACCGATAAACAAAAGCTGCAAAAAGAACTTGATGCTTTAAAAGCTGAAATGGTAGTAAAAGTTGAAGATGCCAGTTTTTTTACTAGTAGCGAAGTTGAGAAGAAATACCGTAAACTTATTAAAGACAAAGAAGCCCGCCTTTATTCTGTTGCTGACAGATCCACGGGTAGTGGAGCGCTAGACAAACAAACTGAAAGTGAAAAACAACTCCAAGACCAAGTACAGGTTTTAGGTAAGGATTATCAAAAACGTATTGATATGGGACGTTTAAGAATCGCTTATTTGGAAGAGAAAATTCTTGAAAACTCAACCGGCAACGATAGGGTTCTTAAAACCTATAAAAATGATTTAAAACAAATTACAAAACGAACAGAAAAATTACGCCAAAATTCAGTCTATGTAGCAAAAAAAGAAAAAAACAGGCTTGCAAAAGCATATGGCGAGATTCAAATAGAAGTTGATGCAATTGATTTAGAAATTTATGGTATTAATTTAGATCAAACTGTTATCAGGCATGACATTAACCGCTTGGTAAACTCTAATCAAATTTATCGGTTGGCTGCTTATATAGATAACAAAGATCAAGCAATTGACGTCCCTAAATCTACTATTGGGCTAGTAGCCATGGTATGGTTTTCATCTCTTGCCTTTATTAGTGCAGTAACGGGAGTTTTCTTGGCCATTGCGGGTATATATACCCAACGTATATATTCCGAGAATGACGATTTTTCAATGGCACCGAAAAAAGTTGCAGTTGCTGCAATACCGACTCCAGTAGCGGTAGCGCCTCCTCCGAAAAATACGGATGGTGATGGCGCACCTTTAACGCCGACGACATAAAAATAATCTTAAAACGGCCGTTAATTTGACGGCCGTTTTTTTATAAAGCACATTATTTATATAATTAACATTTTTTTTATAACTAGCTTGCGTTTTCGGCCTGATGAATCATATAAAAAAATCTAAGTCTCAAAGACTAATTTAATAATCATTATTTTTCCAATGACCTTTGATAGCCTTCATCATTGTCACGCACCAGTAATTGCTTAAAATAAATAGATCATTTATGAGAAACTTACAGAGTTTTCAATCATTAGACTAAATAGAAGTGTTTTAACGGAATATGGGGCTGCTTACTTAATAATTAATGCCGCATGACCAACTAGAACAGTACGATTTAATTAATTAAGTTACCAACGATCTAACAATCGTGAAAAAATATTTTAGTCAATGCGACTCAAACGCTTTATAACGTATCGACTTTGCTAACAAAGACTAAAAATATCGAGCTAACTCTAACATGAGGTAATTGTCGCTACTAAAAGATACAAGTGCATCATTGTCATTTATATTAGAGAACGTTTGTACATCAATAATGCCTTTCCAGTTATCACCAATTCTTCGGCTGCCTTCAATTTTGAACGTTCGACTCTTTTTTTCAGTGTCAATAACCAACCCAATTAACATGTCAGCACTCTGAGCATCGTTCAATGCAAAGCGAGCCCCAAAGAATAGGTCGCGATCGAATACGCCACGGTTTGAAGCATTTCGATTATCATAAGAGAATTCAATCAGCGTGCCGACATCAACGGCACTGTCGAGCACTCTGTAAAAAGTGTACTCGAATCCAGCGGTGCTAGCCCCAAACGAGGCACCGTTTGTTTCACGTTGAATCAATTCTAACTTCCAGATCCAGTCTTCGATAATTACCTGCAAATCTAATCCAAGCTGAGTCATAAGATTGTAAGTCGGAACTAGAACAAACTGTCCATTACTATTCGAAACCGGGCTCAGACTCGGATCTCGGTTCGTGCCCTTAAACCAAGTTAATCCCAAGTCAACATTATCGACGGTTTGCGAGTAACGAAAAGCATAATCAACATGAGACTGTCCATCTGACGATTGATATTGAGCTGCATTGGCATCAACAATCAGTGACGTCCGTGGACGGCCATTAATAGACTGAAATGTGCGCTCACGAAAACCAGGCAAAACCAGAAAATCAAGCACACCCCAGTTCTCATAATGTTTGAACTGGATCATGGGTTGACCTAACTTGTCTTCACTACTAATGCCCTCCACTTGGTCCACTTGGTTGACCACATCAACCAAGTGCTGAGACTCGGTAACACCCCAAAAAAGTGTATTAAACCCTAAGCGGAATTCACTGTCACCATGCAGATGTAACCAATAAAGCTCACGTAGGTCAATATGATCGCGCTCACTATCTTTGTCATCCATACGAAAAAAAAGTTTTGCGCTCCAAAGGTCCTCACTATTACTCCAATCACCCGTCCATTGAGGCTCTAACGACATTGTTAGATTGCTATGAAGTTGTGCAGGGTTTTTTCCCGCCTGTTCAAAAAAAATCGCTTCAGCGGCAACATTACCGGAGAAATCAACAGACCACACCATCGTCGAATTAGCAATCAATAACCCAACCAAGGCAGGGGGAAACAGAAATTTTCTAATCACAGGTTAACTATCCTAAACCTATTTCAAACGCTTTAATGATTGTGCACGAAAATCACGATCTGACAACCCAGTTTTGAACTGATAGTTACTCCATTCGAGCAGTGTACTTTTTCCATTTTGATGATTAACCATATTCATTTTATTAGGTCGCCAGTGCTTGCCTAAATAAAGATGAAACTCACTCGCCTCAAGTGTTTTGAGAAGGCTTTTCTTGCGATCGTAAAATTCAACTTTTACAAGTCGATAGGCTAGAGTGTCTATCCATGCTATTTGTTTGGTATAACCTGATTTTTCATAAGCTGGTTTGCGTTCAATAACATGACATGTCCAGTCGCCACAACTTTCTGCCTTGAGATAATGGTAGCTATACTTTTCAACTTCTTGAGAGCCCAAATCTTCAAATGAAAAGCTGCTTCCCATAAAAGGACCTGATTTGTTTCGAGAGTTGATACGCTTTACCTTTTTCAGAGCGGGTAAAAACAACCATTGATCATCTGGCTCAAGGCCATGCGTGTAGGTTAACATTGCAGTGCCTTTCACATCGGCAGGCTCGTCAAAAATTGACAAGCTTTTATCGCCATCGTTTTCAACTTCTAATGTTTTTATACGAATAATTCTCGTCGAAGTATCACCTTTTTTCGTTTTTAAAATCATACTCATGTTGGCAGTAAAGTCGACAAAACCTTCATCAAAGATCTGAGCTGCTTTGGCTATCTTGAGGCCCTTTTCTACCGCTGTTTGGGCTTGCGCCTGTGGTGAAAATGAGAACGTCAATAGCGCAATTGAAGAAAAAAGGAAGATTAAAATGTTTCGTGCAATTTTAAAATTAAGCATTACTTTTTTCCTTACCATCAATGGCCATTAAAAGTGGGGGCAATAATAAAAAGTCAGCAATGATTGCAAAAAAGATAGTCACTGCCGTCATCAACGCCATATCAGAATTCAATTGAAAAGCAGAAAAGGTCAAAACAAAAAAACCAGCCATTAATACTAATGAAGTCACTACCAAAGCAAGTCCAACAGTATTAAAAGCATAACGTACTGCATCTTGACTACTAAGTCCTTTTTCACGTCTTGCGCGCAGGTATTTGCTCAAAAAATGAACCGTATCATCAACGACTATACCCAGTGTCATACCGGTCACAATAGATAGCGCAAGCCCAATTTGTCCAACCATCATTCCCCATAAACCAAACGCCAATGCGGCAGGCACTAAGTTGGGGATAAGGCTAAGCAACCCAATCTTCACAGAACGCAAAGCAAAAACTAATATGAGTGAAATCAACAGTAATGCGACAGTGGTGCCAATTAACATGCTTTTGATATTTCGCTCACCTATGTTACTGAACATGATGGTTGGACTGGCTCCATCAGTACGCATACTGGCCTGGACGTTATTTGTTAGCCATAGTTGCGCACGCACTTCTAAAGCCAATACAGTACTAGTCGTCATGTTGTACAGCATGACGGTCATTCTCGTCGCTGATTTATCCAGATTGATCTGATTGGTTAAGTCAAGTCCGTAAGGTAGAGACATTTCATACAACAATAAATATTGCGCTGCCAGTTCACGTTGATCCGGCAACTCGTACTTAGATTGGTCGTCGCCATGCATACTTTTGTTGAGCCGTTTTAAAGTATCTGAGACAACATTAACATGAATTACTTCAGGCTGCGCGAGATACCAGCTAGCAAATTTTTCGATATTTTGCTGAAATTCAGGGTTACTCACACCGCCGCTTTCTCCTGACTCGAGTGAATAGTCAATCAGATACAGGCCGCTCAAATTTTGAGAAGCAAAGTCAGCGTCGCGCCTAAACTCAATGCGATCACTAAAATACTTCACAAAATCGTCGTTCAGTTCATTTTTGGGTATGAACGATATAATCACCAAACTAGCCAAACCCATAACAATGAGTAAACGTTTACGGTTTGCAATAACAAACTCAGCCAACTGTTTCATGATTTTACTAGATTTTGTTTCTACTTCTTTTTGACGGCCAGGTAAGATCATCATAATAGCAGGTAGAAAAGTAATGCTTAAAACGAAGGCAACCAAAACACCCATAGCAACAATATTACCTAAATCACGAAACGGCGGCGCATCAGAAAAGTTCATACTCATAAAGCCAATCGCAGTGGTTACGCTGGTCAAAAAAATAGGTTGTAAATTAATTCGGATACTATCAACCATAGCCTCGTGTTTGGTATCACCCTGGCGCATTGCCACTACATAGTTCATCAAAATATGAACACTATCGGCAATTGCCATGGTAGGGATAATCATAATTGCTGAAAATGAAGGAGGAGTCAGCGCAATTCCAAACCAGCCAGCCATGCCCATCGCACCTAGAATCGAAAAGATAATAATAATAAATGTTGTTAATGTGCCAGCAAAACCTTTAACCCAAAAGAATAAGACAATAATGAAGATCAAAAGCATCAAGGGAAATAATGTCGAGATATCGTACAGACTGGCTTCAGGAAACGCCTGATTCATCATAATAATACCTGTTAATTTCATATTAATGCTGGGAAATTTGGTTTCAAAATCAAACCGCAAATCTCTTATGAAATTAACAACTTCAGGATTTTCCTCTATTGGGTTAACGCCAGGCAGTTCAACATTTATATTAATACCTGTAACGTGGGCTGCAGAAGAGATTAGGCGATTAATTAACACCGGTTCATTCAAAGCAATTATTTTAATTTTAGCTAACGCCTTATCACTCATTTTACCAGGTTCCACCACCAAATCTTCAACGACTAAATCGTCATCTTCTGCTGACGTATGCTGATAATTAGTGAGTGATTCAACCCGAGATGAATACGGTGTTTGCCATGCACGTTCAGTTAGCCAAGCAACTGCTTCGAGGGTTTCATTGGTAAAGACATCGCCTGACTCAGGAACCAATAACAACATAACGTTATCGTTTTTTGAATAGGTGTCCTGAATGTTTTCAAAAGCGAGCAGTTGAGGGTTGCCTTCCCCAAAAAATACTCGGTAGTCATTAGTAAAGGTCAAATGCTGGACACCTGAGCCCATCGCTCCAACCATAATAAGACTCAGAATCACTGCAAGAATCTTGTGCCGAATAATAAATTCTGCGTAACCTTTTGCCATCATTTTTCCTTAAGCTTTTTTGTTATTTTAATTTTAAGTATTTATTTCTTTTAATTAAGTCTAAACACTGAATCAACCTATAGAGACATAGTGGTAGTTTCCCAGACTTTGAGCAACCTTCACCGCGTTTAAAGCGCCTTCTGTCGAAGTAACCAGCGTTGCCGTTAATTGAGCATAATCAACCACACCTAATAATGTGATTCGCCAACCTTTTTCGTGCCATTGGTTCAGATATTGTTAGGTAGCATTGTTTATAAATTTCAACAAAGCAACTCCGGAACTCTTCATCGATGGGTGCCATCTCATGAGCCAAATTGGTTAATGTACAACACAATATTAGTAATCGAAAATCACTTTAAGTTCTAGAAATTTATTACATAAAATCGTAGGCGAATAATCAAAAAACTAGGATCGTTTAATAAAACTTAAATAAATACATTTAGCAGTGACCTCATCAAAAAGGGCATAACCGAACTTAGTTTTGTTCGAAAGGTGATAATAAAGTGCACTCTTGGTGACATTAATATGAGCAATACTAATAGCCAAAATGGCTAACTAAAAACCTCGACAGTAAATTTCATCATAGACTGCTTGTATAATCTTACCTATGACAACTAAGATTCGCTCATTAGTTGGTGACCACCAGTACACATTATTTGAAATTAATTTATTTTACTAATCAGAATATTGGAACTGAAATTGTTTGTAATACCAACCGATATGTTTCAATAATAAACAGCAAACTGTCATAAGTTATACGTCAAAATAACAATAGGAGATTCTTTTTAGCGCGACTTACTCACTGTATTTATGCTATACCTATTGTAATCAAGAATTTATAAGCTTGATTCTAATAATTATATGAGTGAGGAATTTATGAAAAAAGATACTAAAAATGTAAAAAATATTCTAGATATTGATACGGGAATCCGACAATTACTTAAAGACAATAGAGTCACTCGACGTGACTTTTTATCTTTCACTTCTGCCCTAGGATTAACCGCTGCCATGGGTTCTAGCCTTTGGTCAAATAGAGCTATGGCAGCAGGCCCTGTTCGCGGTGGACACCTAATTGCAGGCCTAAACGACGCTAATACAATTGACAACCTTGATTCAACTCAATGGGTTGCTACTACCATGATTGTCATCGGTCGATCAATTCGCGATAGCATTGTTGACGTTGGTGTAGACGGCAAGCCGACTCCTAATTTGGCCGAAAGCTGGGAAGCATCTGCTGATGCTAAAACATGGCGTTTTAAGATCCGTCAGGGCGTCGTATTTTCGAACGGTAAATCATTAACCATGGAAGATGTGATTGCTTCGGTTAATGTACATCGTGGTGAAGATTCTAAGTCTGCCGCAAAAGGTGTTTTTTCTGGCATCAGCGATGTGAAGGCCGATGGCAATACCATGGTAGTTACCCTGACAGACGGCAATGCAGACTTGCCATTCCTATTTACTGATTACCACTTCAGCGTAGTACCCTCAAAAAACGGTGTGGCAGATTTACTATCAACACACGGCACTGGTTGTTATTTGCTTAAAGAATATAACCCAGGTGTTAGAACCGTATTAGAGAAAAACCCAAATGCTTGGCAGGGTAATGAGTTAGGACATTTTGATTCAGCTGAAATTGTCGCTATTAATGATGACACGGCGCGACAAAGTGCTTTAACCTCTGGTGCAGTGGAAGTGATCAATCGTCCATCGTTAAAAACCATTCATCTGTTAAAGCGTATCAAGAGCCTCAATATTGTTGACGTTGCTAGTAACCTTGCATTCACTAATCCAATGCGTACCAAAGGTGCACCCTACGATAACAATGATTTCCGTAAGGCACTCAAGTTTTCGCTGCCACGTCAGGCGTTCGTTGATAAGGTCTTATTTGGCTATGGTTCTGTCGGTAACGACCAACCAATAGGACCACAGATGGGCAGTTATGATAGCGAGCTGTCTGTTCCTTTTGATCTTGATAAAGCTAAATACCACCTGAAAAAATCTGGTATGGATGGAACTAAATTCGAAATGAGTTCTTCCGATACAGCTTATGGCGGTGCTATGGATGCTTCACAACTATTTGCAGAAAGCTGGAAAAAAATTGGCTTGAAGCCAAGCATAGTGAGAGAACCTCAAGATGGTTACTGGAGTAATGTTTGGAATAAAAAACCATTTTGTGCATGCTACTGGGGTCCTCGACCTGTAGAGGACATGATCCTTTCAATTGCTTATCTGTCTGATTCACCTTGGAATGATACTCAAATCAATATTCCCCGTGTTGACGAACTGGTCATTAAGGCTCGCGGTGAACTGGACCAAGTTAAACGAAAGGCGATGTACACAGAAGTACAACAACTGATCAGCAAAGATGGCGGTACATTAGTGCCTGCTTTCGGTAGTGATGTTGCCGCTACTTCGAATAATATTGGTATTGGTCCACAAATTGGTGGCGGTTGGGAAATGGATGGTGGTCACTTCGTTAAACGCTGGTGGAAAAAAGCGTAATGTAAATCTAAACATTTGAAACATTAAGTTTTAACTAAGAGCGGCATTTAGCCGCTCTTTTTTGTACAACTAATAGTTAATTCCACACGGAAAGTACTGGGATTTCTACCTAGCTCCAAAAAAAGTAGTTTAAACAAGATCAACAATTTTCAAAACTAGTTGATAGGCAAACTGATGTGACGCTTGTTATACTTCTCTTACTTCGTTTGAATTATTTGGTTGATGTTGGTCAGAACGTATCTAAGATAATATTAAATGAAGAAACGTAGTGGCTGAGCTAGAGCGTTGGATATTGCGGGCAATGCCTGCAAACTAATTTGCAGGTTTTTGACTGAGTGCTTTTATTCATGCCATTATTTCTAGTCCCTACTACAAAATTTTAATTCATTGGCCAACAGGTAGTAATTATTAGTATGGATCGAGCCGATATTGTTCATGACAACTTCCTACGGCGCGTCGCTGAGCAGGACCTTGACTTTAAAACCAGTAAATTGTCATTGGCTGAAGCAGAGCTAACTAAAGAACTTTTAACTAGTCTTTTTTACTCGCAGGCTTTGAGCCGCCAGCTTGATCGCAAGTCACGTAAAATGCAGGCACTGGGACAAGGTTTTTACACCATTGGTTCTTCTGGCCATGAAGGTAATGCTGCAATTGCGAGCGCTTTTCGGCCTACTGACATGGCTTTTTTGCATTATCGTGACGCGGCGTTTCAGATAGCGCGTGCGGCACAAGTACCAGGCCAAACGCCACTTTGGGATATGCTGCTTAGTTTCTCAACGGCTATATTAGACCCTATTTCAGGAGGGAGACATAAGGTGCTTGGTTCTAAGGCTCTCAACATTCCACCTCAGACTAGCACCATTGCCTCTCATTTGCCCAAAGCAGTTGGGGCCGCTTATTCGGTCGGTATAGCAAAACGAATAAAACCTGAACACCAAGCATTGACTGATGATGCAATCGTGCTTTGTAGCTTTGGTGACGCCTCACTTAACCATGCGTCTTCACAGGCCGCATTCAACACGACTAGTTGGAATGCGTTTCAAGGGGTTCCATTGCCACTAGTTTTTGTCTGTGAAGACAACGGTATAGGTATATCTGTTAAAACGCCTGTCGGTTGGGTTGAAGCCACTATGTCTAATCGTCCCGGTCTTAAGTATTTCAAATGCAACGGGCTTGATATCGTAGATACCTATGCCACCGCCAAAAAAGTAGCCGATTGGGTCAGAAAAACGCGCCAACCTGCTTTCCTACACATGTCTTGTGTCCGTTTATATGGTCACGCTGGGCCTGACGTACAAACTAGTTACTTATCCAGTGAGCAGATTGAAATCACTGAAGCACATGACCCTTTACTTTATAGCGCAAAGATTTTAATCGATTCCGCCGGTTTGAGTGCTAACGAAGTTATTTCAATTTATAACAGTATTGGCGAGCGTGTTCAACGGGCTGCTGAACAAGTAATAAAATTGCCTCGCCTACAAACAGCCGGTCAGGTAATGGCAAGCATTGTGCCACCTAAGCGACGTTGCGAACCTATCGTGCCGACATCCGAACAACAACGTCAGCTAACTTTCGGCGCAGCAGACTCTTCAGCACTCAACAAGCCACAACACATGGCAAAAATGATTAACTTTGCGTTAACTGATTTAATGATGGATCACAAAGAAGTTATGCTCGCTGGTGAAGATGTGGGCCGTAAAGGTGGTGTTTATGGTGTTACCCAACACTTACAAAAACGCTTTGGAGTTAACCGGGTTAGTGACACTTTGCTTGATGAACAGTCAATTCTAGGGTTGGCTATTGGCATGGCCCATAATGGCTTTGTACCCATTGCAGAAATTCAGTTTTTAGCTTATTTACACAATGCTGAAGATCAATTACGCGGTGAGGCTGCAACTTTACCTTTTTTTTCCAATGGCCAATTTTGCAATCCAATGATAATCCGCGTTGCTGGATTAGGGTATCAGCGCGGCTTTGGCGGCCATTTTCACAATGACAATTCTTTAGCCGTATTGCGTGATATTCCAGGCATAGTTATCGCCTGCCCATCGAATGGTCATGATGCAGTATTAATGCTAAGAGAGTCCTTACGCCTTGCAAGAGAAGAGCAGAGGGTGGTCGTTTTCATAGAGCCGATTGCCCTCTATATGACACGAGATTTACATCAGTCCGATGACGGTTTGTGGACTCACCCTTATCCGCTTGACGGTAGTCAACCTGCTCTCACGTTTGAGACAGTAGGGGTTCGAGGTAACGGTACAGATTTAGCAATTGTAAGTTATGCGAATGGTTTTTACTTTTCGGCTCAGGCCGAAAAAATACTTCGCGAAACGCATGGCATTGCTTGTCGAATAATCGATATTCGGTGGATAGCACCCTTGCCAGAAAGGGCTATTATCAGTGCCACGATCGACTGTAAATATATTTTGATTGTGGATGAGTGCCGCAGCACGGGATCACAAAGCGAATCACTTATGACATTATTTGCCGAAAAGTCGAACCAGTCTCCTACTCGCCTAGCGGCAAAGGACTCCTTTATTGCCACTGGTCCTGCTTATGGTGTCACCATGCCAAGTCGAAATGACATTGTTAATGCCGCTTTAGTTTTAGTTAGTAATGAATTACAAAATAATCAGCAACCTCAGGTTAAAGCATAGCAAATGAAACGACTATCAGCATTGGTCATCTGCCCAGGACGCGGCACCTATAATCGTCAAGAGCTGGGCTATCTTGCAAAGAATCATCAACAACAGTCCATGCTGCCAAAATTTGACGAATGTCGCTTAGCGCTAGGACAACCCTCTCTAACCGAACTGGATAGTGCTACCACCTATTTGACGAGCCGTTTAACTCGTGGTGATAATGCCTCTTCGCTCATCTATGCTTGCGCCTATGCAGACTTTCTGTCGATCAATCGCGATAAATTCGACATTGTTGGCGTGGCCGGTAATTCAATGGGTTGGTATATCGCTCTCGCTTGCGCTGGAGTGTTAGGACCTAATCACGGATTTGAAGTGGTCAACACCATGGGCATGCTGATGCATGAAGCACTGATTGGTGGTCAACTTTTATACCCCTATGTCGATGAAAACTGGATTGAAATACCTCATAAGCGTGATGAACTTATAGCATTAACTCATCGTATTCCTGATTTATATTTATCAATTTATTTAGGCGGAATGATTGTATTTGCGGGAACGGAGAAAGCGCTTAAGACTTGCGAGCAAGCTCTCAAACCGATACAAGACCGGTACCCAATGCGACTTCATAATCACGCTGCATTCCATTCACCACTTCAACAACCTATTTCGGTTATTGCTAAAGAGCAGCTGCAACCCAAATTATTTCAACAGCCGGTTATACCGTTGATCGATGGTCGTGGTCATGTCTGGCAACCAAAAGCATCTGATCAAGCCGACCTCTGGGATTACACCCTCGGACATCAAGTCGTAGCCCCTTTTGATTTTCAAGCTTCGGTTAGATCTTCCCTGCGTGAGTTTGCGCCTGATAACATCATCGTCCTTGGCCCCGGTCAGTCTCTCGGTGGTGCTATTGCACAGTGTTTGATTACTGAAAACTGGCAAGGTATTCGCAGTAAAAAAGACTTTATCGACCGGCAGGCAGAACAGCCTTTTTTATTGTCGATGGGAATTGATGAACAACGGGCTGTCGTTACCTAACGTTTTGTTTAAATTTTTCCACCATTAACTTGTGCTAGATACTTTAGTTAGTCATCCAGACCCTTGCCAACAGGTTCGTGTATTTGGCTAAGTTTATAGGTAAACTAAAAAATTATTTTATTATCAGAACTGCCATGCCTTTTATTAGCGTCAGCGACATCCAAATATATTACGAAATTGCCGGAAGGGGCCCACGCTTATTATATATCTCCGGCACTGGTGCCGATCTGCGCAACAAACCGAATATTTTTGATTCCCCATTAGCCAATCACTTTGAAATTCTCGCCTTCGATCAACGGGGTCTTGGACAAACTGATCGTCCAGATATTAGTTACAGCATGGAAGACTATGCTAACGATGCCGCTGGGTTATTAAAAGCTCTCAACTGGGATTATTGCCATGTAATGGGTATTTCGTTTGGAGGCATGGTGGCACAAGAATTCGCTTTGCGTCATGCTGATTACATCGACCGTCTAGTAATGAGTTGCACCAGCAGTGGTGGCGCTGGAGGGCATTCCTACCCCTTCCATGAAATGCCAATCTTGCCTGAAAATGAAACTAATTCACTATCAGCCATGATCAACGATAACCGTCATGATGTGCATTGGCAGCAACACAACTCAGAACAGTATCAGGCAACTTTAACCCTAAACAATAGTCGAAATGCTGGAGTGGGAGAAGCCAACCGAGAAACGGGAGCGAAACGTCAACTTGAGGCTCGTATTAATCACGATACTTTCAATCGTTTACCCCAGATTAAGCTACCAGTCTTTATTGTTGGCGGCACTTATGACGGCATAGCCCCACCCGTAAATCTTGAAGCAATCAATCGTCAGGTTGAAAACTCAAAATTGCAATTTTTTGAAGGTGGGCATGACTTTTATGACCACGATCCACAAGCCTATCAATGCATCTCCCAATTCCTTCTGGGCACGCTAAACGACCAATAAATATCAGTTGACGTTAACTGGCATAGGCCGATACCGACTGATTTACTGAGTCGCCTAAAATTTCGTGAACCGGCCACGCTGCCTTTTTTGCAGTAATATCCTACAACGCTATTTTAATTGCGCTAGTTACGGCCATATAATCCAAGGTACCTTGCTTATCAGCAATCTTATAGACTGTGGCTCTCCTCTACCCATCCCTTTTATGGTTTTCCTACTGACCTTTATTGACTTTATATAGCCCGTTTTTTTAAGTTATTTTTAACCAGCTGAAATCTCCAAAAAAATAATTACCTTTCCATTGGTGAGTTTATTGTCTAAAGGTAATTATAAATATATTATATTAATTAATGTTTTAAAAATAATAGCGCTATGCAATACGATTACATTATTATTGGTGCAGGTTCAGCTGGATGTATTCTGGCCAATCGTTTAAGCACTGACCCCAGCACACAGGTTCTACTGATCGAAGCGGGACCCGATAATAAAGCTTTGTCTCTTAAAATGCCCGCAGCCATGCTGGCCAACTTAAAAGGCAGGAAGCACAACTGGGCATTTAAGGGTGAGCCTGAACCGGAACTAAATGACAGGCAGATCATACATGACCGCGGAAAAACTCTGGGAGGCTCATCGTCAATTAATGGCATGGTCTTTATTCGAGGCCATGAAATGGACTTTGAAGGTTGGCAGGCATCTGGTTGTGAAGGCTGGGGTTATGCAGACGTTTTACCTTACTTCTTACGGCTGGAAAACTATAGCGGTGGTACTAGTGATTTTCGTAATGATTCTGGTCCTATGAAAGTTACCCGACCCGTTCCCGAAAACCCGATCTCATTGGCTTTTTTAAAAGCAGGCTCAGAGGTCGGACACCCACAAACTGATGATATCTGTGGGTACTGTCAGGAAGGTTTTGGTACCCTCGATCAAACAATTCATGAAGGAGCACGTTGGAGTTCTGCCAAAGGCTATTTAGACCCAGTAAGGGGTCGTTCCAATTTAACCATTGAAACTGGCGCATTAGTACAACGAGTCTTGATTGAAGAAAAAGTAGCAACCGGCGTGCAATACACTAATTATCAAGGTAAACAGATTAAAGCTTTAGCATGTAAAGAAGTCATTTTGTCAGCAGGTGCTGTAGGTAGTCCACAAATTCTGATGCTGTCTGGTATTGGGCCAGAACAACATTTAAAAAAAATGGGTATTCCACTGGTCGCACATCTGCCTGGCGTTGGGCAAAACCTCAATGAGCATCCTGATTTCGTTTTAAAATATAAATGCCTGCAACCCGTATCGATATGGCCTAAAACTAAACCCTTGGCCAGACTAGCCGCAGGATTGCAGTGGCTAATGACTGGAAAAGGAGTCTGTGCTTCGAATCATTTTGATGTCGTAGGCTGTGTCAGATCAAACTCTGGCGTCAAGTACCCAGACCTACAATATACCATTATGCCAATTGCCGTAGATGATACTTGGGCACCTATCCCAGAACATGCCTTTCAAGTTCATGTTGGACTAATGCAGTCTTACAGCCGGGGACAGATCGAATTACGCGATGCTAATCCTGCCACACCTCCCAAAATACTGGTCAATTACCTTCAAGACAATCGTGACCGAGAAGCCATGCGCTCAGGTATTCGTCAAGTGAGGGAACTGGTCGATCAATCTGCATTTAAGTCGTTGCGTGGAACAGAAATTTTTCCTGGTGATGCTGCTCAAAGTGATGCTGAACTTGACGAGCATATAAACGCACATACAACCACACAATGGCATTTGTCATGCACAGCGCGTATGGGCCTAGAAACTGATCCGGGGGCAGTAGTCGATGCCAGTGGCAAGGTGCATGGTATTGAATCTCTGCGGGTTGTGGACGCT
>Ga0307997_10000162_pt1 | contig 29675 bp, 32 predicted proteins | sample Davwhametageno36_FD_203165 | JGI IMG/M metagenome (GOLD analysis project Ga0307997, IMG submission 203165) | Marine microbial communities from Davis Island wharf, Antarctic Ocean - #36 | ecosystem: Environmental > Aquatic > Marine > Unclassified | place: Antarctic Ocean: Davis Island wharf... | reverse complement strand
CAGCGCGCGCAGGAGAACAGGGTAGGGGTTTTGCAGTTGTTGCCGATGAAGTCCGTACACTGGCGGGTCGAACCCAAGAGTCAACAGCAGAAATTAATCAAATTATTGAGAAGCTTCAGTCTGGAGCACGTAAGGCGGTAGCAGCAATGAATGAAAGCCGAGATCAAACTCAGGACGTAGTAACCAAAGCCTCGTTAGCGGGTACCTCATTGGAAACCATTGCCACTTCTGTAGCCCAAATTAATAATATGAGCAGTTCGATAGCCGTTGCTACCGAGTCTCAAAATGAAGTTTCAGATGGTATGAATACTAGCATCAGGCAGCTTAGTGGCATAACGAGTAACAATTCTGACAGCATTCAATCCATTACTCGATCCACTTTAGAAGTGTCATCCTTAGCCGCAGAGCTTCAACGCGTCATAGATAGTTACCAAGTTTCGAGTTAATCGCAGGCAGATGAGTTTTCTGTTTAAACACTTTTAAATGGTTTACTCAATTATCAATTAATGGTTTCCTTCAATTCGAATGATTCCTTTAAAAAACAATGAATTCGAGTTTCAAGCCAAGATGTTGGTAAAACAGCCGTCGAACTAATAAATCCAACATGCCCACCTTGCCGGCATATTTCTAATGTTACTGATGTCGATAGCTCGTCAGCTGTGGGTAATACCTCTGTCGTCATAAAGGGATCATCCAATGCCTGTATGATTAATGAGGGCTTGTTTATATTAATTAAAAATTGCCTTGAACTTGATTGTTCATAATAGTCATGAGCACTGTTGAATCCGTGGATAGGCGCGGTAAAATGATCGTCAAACTGTTGAAAGTTCTGCATTTTTTCTGGATCTGGAAAACTCAGTTCACTGTGCTCTATTAAAGTCTTCTTAAGTTTAAGTTTCGTGATGAGTCGGCCTAATAGAGTCGCTTGATATATTTTGGCAAAGCCTCGATTCATTGTTGAGGAACAAATACTAAGCGTCATCGGGACCGATATGCCAATAGCGCAGCAAATAACAGAGCTTGTTTTAGCTTCACCCATGTACTTCATCACTTGATTGCCTCCAATTGAGTATCCAAGTAGTGCAATACGACAAATACCTTTATTCTTCAGATACTCAACGACCTGATTTAAATCGCCAGTCTCTCCCGAATGATAGCTTCTTAATAGACGATTTTGCTCTCCACTACAGCCGCGAAAGTGCATAAATACAGCGGCGATTTGATGATAGTTACAATAGTTAAGCATACGTTGGGCGTAGGATGATTTTATTGAGCCCTCAAGTCCATGTAAAATCAACAGGGTTTGAGGTGATCGAGTTTGGCTCCAGTCTAAATCGATAAAGTCACCATCGTCCAGCTCGAGCCTTTCTCTATCAACTTTTGGATGCTTCGGATGAACAAGGTTGGGCAGTATTGTCTGTAAGTGTCGATTACGTAGGAAAAATGCTGGGCGAAACGTGGATTGTTTGATCATTATTAACTCTTGGATTGTATTTCGATCATTTTTTGGCTAGCCTGCATTTAAACATCTACCTAACTACTCCATGTCTAAAGCTGCACTGCTTAAAATTGATAATCTTACTTGTATCCGAGACGACAGGATATTATTCGAGCATCTTAGTTTATCGTTATACAGTGGGCAAATGTTGCTTGTTGAAGGCCTTAACGGTAGTGGTAAAACCAGTTTTTTAAGGATATTGACGGGTTTAAAAATGGCTGATGAAGGTCATATTTTCTGGCATCAGACTGCCATATCTGATCAAGGTTCTAATTACCATGAACGCGTCACCTATGTAGGTCATCATGATGGCGTCAAACGCGAATTGACCTGTCTCGAAAACCTACGTCTGGTTCAGGCAATGGGTAACCCTTCGACTGTCGACCCTGATGATGCTTTGGAGCAAGTTAATCTTTACCGTTACGGTGATACTCTTGTAAGTAACCTATCGGCAGGACAGCGTCGTAGGCTTGCATTAGCGCGGTTAATTGTTACAGAAGCAGATTTATGGATTCTAGATGAGCCCTATACTTCGCTTGATAAAGTGAGTATGGCGCTATTTCAATCGATTTTTGAAGCGCACTTGAAGCGAGGTGGGATTATTGTGATGACATCCCATCATGATATATCAATGCCAACAATCAATTTAATCAGATTAGATTTATCTGCATGAAACGTCAGATATGAAAGCATACTCATTAACTCAAGCTTTTCTTTATTTATTACAGCGTGATTTAACGCTATCTTTTCGTAATCGTGCTGAGTTCGCCAATCCACTGTTGTTTTTTATCTTAGTGATTACGTTATTTCCACTCTCAATTGGTGCAGAACCTGTCTTATTGTCACGCATTGCACCCGGCATTATCTGGGTCGCCGCCTTACTGGCCGCTATGTTGTCACTCGATAGTATTTTTAGGTCAGACTTTGATGATGGTTCTTTGGAGCAATTACTGTTGAGTGCTCATCCTATGCCGGTATTGGTTTTGGCAAAAGTGACCGCACATTGGTTGGTGACTGGCTTACCCCTGTTGTTTGTATCACCACTACTAGCGGTGATGTTGGGTATGCCTTCAGAGGCACTGGGTACCTTGCTAATCACTATCTTAATTGGGACACCGATACTTAGTTTAATTGGTTCTATTGGTGTCGCCTTGACGGTAGGTTTAGCGAAAGGTGGTATTATATTATCACTGTTAATATTGCCACTGTATGTACCCGTCCTTATATTCGCTTCTAGCGCAATTGAAGGTGCGGCTGGTGGTTTAGACGTTTCAGCGCAGCTATATATGTTGTTGTCATTTTTGTTCCTTGCATTGTCTTTATCGCCACTTGCCACTGCATCGGCGCTTAAGATGAGCATGAGTTAAGGTATTGATTCAGCCAGGTAGATCGATGTTTTTATGGTTTCATAAATGGGGTTCTCCACCGCACTTTTATCGCATCGCCGGTAAATGGATTCCGTGGCTGACAGGATTATTCTTGCTGTTACTGTTAGCTGGGCTTTATGGCGGGTTAGTGTTGGCACCACCGGATTATCAGCAGGGTGATAGCTATCGCATTATCTTTATTCATGTTCCGGCTGCCTGGATGTCTTTGCTGATTTATATCATCATGGCTTTCTGTGGCATTATTATTATTGTCTGGCGAATGAAGCTGGCAGAAGTGGTTTTAATCAGCAGTGCATCAATTGGCGCAAGCTTTACTTTTTTAGCATTGGCCACTGGATCAATTTGGGGTAAACCAATGTGGGGCACCTGGTGGGTTTGGGATGCTCGACTGACGTCTGAGCTTATTTTGCTTTTCCTTTATCTTGGCGTTATTGGTTTGCACAATGCTATTAATGACAAACGTATCGCAGCCAGGGCTGTCGCTATTTTAGCCATCGTTGGCGTTGTTAATATTCCGATTATTCATTATTCAGTCGAATGGTGGAATTCATTACATCAAGGCCCTACGATCACCAAATTTGACAAACCTTCTATTCATTGGAGTATGTTAATTCCACTTTTATTAATGGCATTGGCGTTTCAAGTTTATTACGTTCTGACGCTGTTTCAAAGTTGTCGAGGTGAATTGTTAAAACGTGAGCGTAATAGTAAGTGGGTAGCTGAACTAAGTGAAGGTAACAATGTCTGAATTTCTTGCTATGGGTGGCTACGCATCATTTGTTTGGTCGTCTTATGGTTTGGCGGCAATAGTGTTGTGGTTAAACTGGTATTTACCCCGTCGAACACATCAACAAGTACTATGCGAATTGAAACGGCGTCATTCAAAAAAATCAAATCCCGACAGGAAAAAATAGCATGACTCCGGCACGAAAGAAGCGGTTAGGTTTAATTATCTTAATGGTGACAGGTGTTGCTATTGGACTCAGTTTTGCATTGAAATCCCTCGATGAAAATATTATGTTTTTTTTTTCTCCCAGCGAAGTAGCAGGAGGCAAGGCACCACAAGATCGCCTTTTTCGTCTTGGTGGAATGGTGGTTGATGGCAGTGTCAGTCGTCCAGGTGTAGGTTTAACGGTGGTGTTTGATCTCACTGACAATGCCGAAAGTGTCACTGTAGAATATACCGGAATTTTGCCTGACCTATTTCGTGAGGGACAAGGAATAGTGGCCAATGGGAAGCTTAATAGTAACGGCGCATTTGTTGCACAGGAAGTATTGGCTAAACATGATGAAAATTATATGCCACCAGAAATTGCGGCGGCGATGAAAGCCAAAACTGATGCGGTTAAAGTCGATTAATTGATTACTTTCTTTGTCCGCTCACTCTAAAGATACTGTTGTTTTAAAATTGAATGATACCTAAGCTATGATCCCAGAAATCGGTAACTTTGCTCTTATTATCGCTTTATTCCTCTCTGTGGTGCAGACCGTCTTTCCATTAGCAGGAGCCTCGCTTGGTATTTCTCGTTGGGTTGCATTGGCTAAACCCGCAGCACTGACTCAGCTATTATTTGTTGCTATCTCATATGCTTGTCTAACGTGGGCTTTTTTACAGCATGATTTTTCAGTTTTATATGTAGCCTCTAACTCCAATACTGAGTTACCCATTATTTACTTGATATCTGGTGTCTGGGGTGCGCATGAAGGGTCACTATTACTTTGGGTTTTAATATTGGCGTTATGGACTGGGGCGGTTGCGACCTTTAGTGCTAACGTACCACCCGTTATGCGTGCCAGAGTATTGGGCGTTATGGGTTTTGTTAGCTTCGGTTTTCTCCTCTTTATATTGCTCACCTCCAACCCTTTCGATCGACTGTTTCCAGCAGTATTAGAAGGTCGTGATCTAAACCCCTTGTTGCAGGATGTTGGTCTTGCGATTCATCCACCCATGTTATACATAGGTTATGTGGGTTTTTCGGTTGCATTTGCGTTTTCAATTGCAGCACTAATATCTGGACAAGTTGATTCTGCTTGGGCTCGCTGGGCACGGCCTTGGACCAATATTGCTTGGTTATTTCTCACTATTGGGATAGCACTGGGAAGCTGGTGGGCTTATTACGAACTGGGTTGGGGTGGTTGGTGGTTTTGGGATCCAGTAGAAAATGCATCGTTTATGCCATGGTTAATGGGCACAGCACTCATGCATTCGTTAGCGATTACAGAAAAAAGAGGCACGTTTAAAGCCTGGACAGCCCTGCTGGCAATTTTTGCATTTTCACTCAGCTTGTTAGGTACATTTTTAGTGCGGTCCGGCGTATTGACTTCGGTGCACGCTTTTGCAAGTGATCCTGATCGGGGTGTTTTTATTCTCGCATTTTTAGTGATCGTTGTGGGAGGATCGCTGGCATTGTATTCCTGGCGTGCCCCCAGTTTAAAGAGCGCAGCGCAAACTAACTTACTGTCACGAGAAATGGCTTTGTTGTTTAACAATATTTTTCTCACCGTGGCAACAGCGGCGATTTTACTCGGCACTCTATACCCCATTGCTATAGATGCTATGGGCAGTAAAATTTCAGTAGGCCCGCCGTATTTTAACTTTGTGTTCTTAAGCATAACGGCACCACTGGGTATATTAATTGGCATAGGTATGTTGATCCGTTGGCGCAAAGATACGACTCAAAACCTGTTCTCTCGAGTGAAGTATCCGGCTATTGCAGCGTTAATCGTGGCATTTTTGATTAGTTTGACCTTGCCGCAATGGATCTGGAGTGCTTTTGCAGGGTTGGCTATGTCCTTGTGGATTGGCGTGACGGCGGTTATTGCGGTGCATGAACGATTCAAAGGCAAGCCAATAATGGTTGGATTGCGGGCAACGCCAAGTGGGTTTTATGGCATGATTTTAGGCCATATTGGTATTGCAGTATTTATTGTTGGCATTACGTTGACCAGTTTGTACAGCCAAGAAAAAGACTTACGTATGGCTCCTGGTGATATTTACTCTATTGCAGGTTACAACTTCCAATTTAATGGCGTCAAGAAGGAAGACATTAAAAACTATGTGTCGACACGAGGACACTTTACGGTAACGTCACAAGCGGATGATTTCCGCGTCGAGCTAACACCCGAAAAACGTATTTATAGAGTTCAGCAATCACCCATGACGGAAGCAGCAATTGACGCTGGGTTTACCCGCGACTTATTTATTGCACTCGGTGAGCCACTGGACGATAAGGGCAGTTGGGCGATCCGGATTTACTATAAACCATTTATTCGTTGGATTTGGTTGGGCGCTATTATCATGGCTCTGGGTGGCTTTTTTGCGGCCAGCGATAGACGCTATCGTCAGGAATCAAGGTCAACAAAAGGGAAAAAACTTGAGCTAAACAGTGGGGTTGTTGTTTAGTGCGCTTTATTTTGCCCCTAGGCGCTTTTATATTAATGGTTGGCTTGCTAGGTTTTGGTTTGACGCTTGACCCAAAGAAAATACCATCACCATTAATTGGTAAACCTGCACCAGAGTTTTCTTTGAATAAGCTATATGCACCCAATGAAATGCTTTCCAAAAAGGATTTGCTGGGTCAGGTTTGGGTGTTGAACGTCTGGGCATCTTGGTGTGTTTCGTGTCGTGCCGAGCATGTTTTTATTACTGATTTGGCGAGCAGGAACCTAGTAAAAATTGTAGGGCTTGATTATAAAGATCAACCGGAAGATGCACGTCGTTGGTTAAAGCAGTTTGGTAATCCTTATTCGGCCAGTTTGATGGACATCGATGGTCGAGTGGGTATCGATTGGGGTGTCTATGGCGTCCCTGAAACTTTTGTAATTGGTAAGGATGGCAACATTAAATATAAACACATTGGCCCTGTAACCAAGGAATCACTTGAGGAAGAAGTGATTCCGGTTATAAAAGCACTGCTGGGTTAGTGAATGTTAATTAAAAATATATTAATCAGGCAGTGGCGATTATTTTTGATTGCAGGATTACTAGCTTGTAGTGGGCTATCTTTTGCTTCAGTTGAGTCCTATCAATTTAAGTCGCCTCAAATGGAAGCCGAATACAATCAGTTGATTGGAGAGCTTCGATGCTTGGTTTGTCAAAATCAAAATTTATCTGGATCAAATGCTGACCTTGCTAAAGACTTACGTCGACAAACACATGAGCTATTAATGGAAGGTAACAGTCCGGATCAAATAGCTGATTATATGGTTGCTCGCTACGGTGATTTTGTTCTTTATCGACCACCATTACAAAATAATACCTTATTACTCTGGCTTGGGCCTTTTGTTTTATTACTGGTGGTGATTGTTCTAGTCTTTGTGAAAATGCGTAAAAAACAAGTTTTAGTGGCACCAGATCAAGCTGCAATGAAAAAGGCGAAACAGCTCCTTTCGGAGCCACAGGAAAAGTAATGATATTCTGGATTGTGGTAGCGGCTTTGCTACTGGTCGGGTTGGCGTGCGTCATTTTGCCTGTTTTAAGAGCCCCTAAAGATATGCTATCGACTGATAGGCAGCAGCAAAACATCAATATTGCACGGGATAAAAAAAAGGGTCTAGACGAACAATTGAGTGATGTGAGCCTAACCCAAGCTGAATATGACAATGCTTTAGTTGAGTTACAGACATCGCTTGCACTTGACCTTGAAAAGTCAGAGCCTAGCAAGGTAAACCAAAAGGGTAAGTGGGTGATATGGGTGCTAGCTTTAGCACTTCCAATGGCGAGTATTGGGCTTTATTTCCAGGTAGGTGAGTATCAAGTAATCGAAAATCCAGCTCTGGCAGCGATTGCGCAACCTAATAATCAAACATCACAAATGGATATGACACTTGATCAAATGGTTGAGGTGGTGAAAGAACGACTGCAAAAAAATCCGGATGATGCCAGAGGTTGGTTTGTTTTGGGTAAGACCATGATGGAAAAAGGCAGCTTTGATAAAGCTGTCACTGCGTTTCAACGAACGCTCGATCTCACCGGGGATCAAGAGTCTAATGTTTTATTTTCACTAGCCGATGCACTCTCGATGCAAAATGATGGGCTTATGATGGGCGAACCTGAAGCAATTATTCAGCAAGGGTTAAAAGTGTCGCCGCAAGACCCAACCGGCCTTTGGTTGGCGGGCCTGGCCGCTGAACAGCGACAAGACTATAAGGCGTCCTTCGATTACATGGCCAAATTATTGCCACTGGTAGCCAATAGTGCTGAGTCCATTTCAGAGGTGAAGCGATTTATTGCCTTATTACAGGATCAAGACCCCACCCTAATAGTGCTTCCTAAAGAGTCAATTCAAAATCCTAATGTAAAGGTTTCAGTAAGTCTTGCTGATGAATTTAAGACACAAGTTGTTTCTAATAACGTGGTCTTTATTTATGCTAAGGCCGCTAGTGGACCGCCAATGCCGTTAGCTGTCAAACGCTTGGCTGTAAGTGATCTACCCATCACGGTTGAGTTAAGTGATGCTGATGCGATGATGCCCAGTATGATGCTATCTTCTTTTGAAGACATCATCATCGGTGCCAGAGTGTCGAAATCAGGAAATCCAGTGGCTCAACCAGGTGATTTATATATCGAGACAGGAATCATTGATAGAAATGCCCTAACAGGCGGTGTAACGGTATCTATTAGTAAAACGAAATAATAAATCAGAAATTAAATAGACAGCTTAGCTGTTGACTAGGAATCGAAGGTGGACTTAATATCATTAAAATCTGCAGTAATTGCATAAACTTGCTTATAACCCATATTTTGTAATGTCAATGCGGCGAGTGAAGCTCGACCACAGCCAGCACAATGAATCAAAATAATTGAGTCTGCATGAGGGCAGTGCTGAGAAATTTTCATTTCAAGCAAACCTCGTGAAATATGAATTGACTGCGTAACTTTATCCTTTACGACACCTTCTGCTTCGCGCACATCAATAATAAAAGAACTGTCAACACTCTCAAACAATAGTTTTGCTGATGCAACATCAACACAGGATATTTTCTGCTGAGCTTTCTGAATTAATTCGGCTGCAGTTTTAAGCATCCGAATGACCTAACATAAATTATACTAACTAGCGTGCGTGTTGAAAAACGAAATTACAAGAGAAAAATAATGATTTGAACACGGTGATTCCTATCTGAGAGCCATTGGAAACGAAGCTGTGAACTCGGGTTTGTTGGCGCATTCAGACTATTCTAAGGTCGTTTACGGCCTCTCATGCCGGCAAAAGGCGCGATAAAATATTAATATGACTCCTACTTTAATGATTCAAGGTGCTACTTCTAATGCTGGTAAAAGCGTTATTGCTGCTGGGCTATGTCGCCTGTTTAGTTCGAGAGGCTATCGAGTCGCGCCTTTTAAACCGCAAAATATGGCCCTTAACAGTGCCGTAACGATCGATAATGGTGAAATAGGTCGCTCGCAAGCAGTTCAGGCACTCGCCTGTGGTATCGAACCGCACACCGATATGAATCCGATATTACTGAAACCCAATAGCGATAAGGGTGCTCAGGTAATTATTCAAGGGCATTCAATTGGCAATATGGAAGCGGTTGAGTACCATGCATATAAGAAGCAGGCAATGGCTTTTGCACTAGAGTCTTATTATCGTCTGGCAGAGCAATATGATCTGATTATTGTTGAAGGTGCGGGTAGCCCTGCTGAAATAAACTTAAGGGAAAATGATATTGCCAATATGGGATTTGCCACAGCGGTTGGTTGTGCGGTCTTAATTGTCGCCGATATTGATCGGGGTGGCGTATTTGCACACTTGACGGGCACCCTCGATTGTTTGAGTCAAAATGAGCGCGACCTAGTGCAAGGTTTTTTGATCAATAGGTTCCGTGGTGACAAGGCGCTGCTTGACTCAGGTATTGACTGGTTGACAGATAAAACTAATGTGCCGACCCTGGGCGTATTACCTTATTTGAAAGGTTTACATATTGAAGCTGAAGATGCGGTTGACCATCGCTCACATAATAATGCGGCTGAAGAAGCGCAACAACGCCTTAAAGTGATAGTACCAAGAATCCCCAGGATTAGTAATCATACTGACTTCGATGTTTTACGTTTACACCCTCAGGTTGACCTTATATTTGTAGAAGAAGGACAGATTGTACCTGCAGCTGATCTGGTCATTTTGCCGGGGAGTAAAAACACCATTAATGACCTTAATTGGCTTGTTGATAATGGATGGCCAGCACAAATTAAAAAACACTTACGCTATGGCGGTAAGTTAATAGGTATCTGTGGGGGCTACCAAATGATTGGCCAGCAAATCCATGACTTTGAAGGGCTCGAAGGAGAAGCAGGGTCTCAGCAGGGATTACAGTTAATGGATTTTGAAACAACGTTGGCGCCAATAAAGCAACTAACTCAAGTAACTGGTTACTTATTTGACTCAAAAGTTCGAGTCGATGGCTATGAGATCCACATGGGTATTACTAGTGGACCCGATTTGATGCGACCGGCCATTGATCTTGGCGATCGTACCGATGGTGCCATTTCTCCTGACGGTCAAATACTGGGCAGCTACCTCCATGGATTATTTGATCATCATGAAGCCTGTGACGCCTTGTTACAGTGGGCTGGGTTAGATGCAGATGCGAGTGTTGATTATCAGGCTTTACGACAACGTGAGATTGATCGTGTCGCCACTATGATTGAAACTGAAATTGATTTTGACCTGTTGGCTGCCAATATTGGTTTAAAGTGATTTTGAATAGGGTAGGTTCTATTTAATGCTTATCGCTTTATTACCGATGGGCTGTTGCGTTATTGCGCTGCTATTAGACCGTTTATTTGGAGAGCCAAAATATCACCCGCTAGTGCTTTTTGGCAATATAGCCAGTTTAGTGGAACGTAGGCTGAATAATCGTCAATCTCGAATGAATGGTTTAATTTCGGCTATTTTGGTGATGGCTTTACCTGCTGTAGGGGTGCTTTATCTTCAGTTATTTTTGTCAAATATTTGGTTGCAATCAATATTAAATATAGCGGTTCTGTATTTTGTTATTGGCTGGCAAAGCATGAAGCAACATACGCTTGCTATCTCTAACCCATTGCTTAATAACGATCTTGATGAAGCACGTTTTCATTTGTCAATGATCGTTAGTCGTGACACCAGTCAAATGAATGAATCTCAAATTGTGGGATCAACCATTGAGTCTATTCTTGAAAATGGACATGACTGCGTCTTTGCTTCAATTTTCTGGTTTTTAATGTTGGGGCCTGCAGGAGCTCTAATACACCGTTTAACCAATACACTGGACGCGATGTGGGGTTATAAAAATGAACAATATCATCAGTTTGGCTGGTTTTCCGCAAGGTTAGACGATTGGCTTGGTTATTTGCCGGCCAGATTAACAGGATTGAGTTATGCGCTTTGTGGCGAAAATTTTAAAGGTGCTTTGCTTTCATGGCGTAATCAAATAGGGCAGCATAAAAGCCCAAATGCGGGGCTTGTGATGGCCAGTGGCGCAGGTGCTTTAGGCATTATCGTTGGTGGACCGACCCAATATGAGGGGGTTTTAGTCGATAAAATTTATTTGGGTGTTGGTAAAGCAGCGAGTGCAGTTGATATTAAAAGGTCAATAGATTTGGTTGAAAAAAGTTTGTTAGGTTGGTTGCTAATTGCCTCAATCGTTATTGTTTACTCGGCAAAATAATAAGCTTTACGGAATTAATAGTAACGATATCTAAAAATAATTATTACTTATGGGCAAGAACGTTTGAATTATCATTGGTTTTTTGTCGATTAAATCAAGGCATGTTTAAGCAGTGTTCTTGACGTTTAATTCGACTGCAGTTTGGTTCTTTTGTTTAAAATCTAATTTTTTTGTGATTAACCGCGAGTGCTGGTGATTGTCTATATTAGGCAAACTTTTATTATTAGATCAAATGAATGATCGGGCATTAAAGCTTTACATTTATTTTAAGTAGCGCTGCGATCTTATTGATATAATGTATGCTAAGTTATTTTTAAGGCATCTAATTGATAATAACCGTGTTCGCTTAACTGGCGAATTTAGCCAAGAGTGAGTTTCAATTTAAATTGACTGATCTAAAGCATTACTTGAAAAAAACAGGCGGGCATGCTTACTACTTAAATAAAAAGATAAAATTGTGGTAATAACTCTAAAAAATTTGATATTATTTTGATTAGTCGACTAAAATATAAAATTGTTGTTTGATTATTGCGGGTTATTAAATTACGGATTACAGTATTCAGCATCAGGCTTAAGATAAAACGATTTGACTAAGTAACTATGACTAATGAGTGTTGAGAGATTCTATTAATTCACCTGCCTTTTTGATCGTATAATTGAAGTTATTCGAGCATGAGATTAGATAGTTTTTTCTAACAATAAAAATTAAAGCAAGCAATATCTAAAGCTGAAAAAGTGTTTAGTATTTAAAAGTAAAGCTATCTTTTTAAATAGAATAGTTAGAAATAAATTAAGATTAAAACAAATTAAACATCAACCACAGGTTTTTATTAAATCCCCGAAATGACTGAAGTTCATTCTAAATATACGCTTCGCAGGAAGCTGGTGTTGCTCGTTGCCTTGGCCGCTGCCTGGATACTGTGGTCTGGATTTTTTAAGCCACTATTGCTTGGCCTTGGTGTTTTTTCCTGCTTTTTGACCTATGTAGTTGTGAAACGCATGGGATATTTTAATGATCAATTTTTTGCGCTGCACTTCAGTTTTCGTCTGTTTGGCTTTTGGCTATGGTTAGGACGCGAAGTCATTCGTTCTAGTATTGATGTTGCTCGCATTGTACTGAGCCCGAGTCTACCAATCAGCCCACGCGTTATTGAGATAAAAGTAACGGCACAGCACCCCGTCGATCAAGTGATATTGGCTAATTCCATTACTTTGACTCCTGGAACATTGGCTTTAGATCTTCACAATGGAATCATCAAGGTGCATGCGCTGACCGAAGCTGGAGCAACTGACCTGCTGTCGGGTGAAATGGACAAAAGGGTTGCTCAGTTGAGTAAGAATTAACTTGTTTTAGTTTTTAAATGGTATGAATAGAGTTGGATAGAAATTAGAAAATGTATTACGTCGTCACATTCGCACTGATTATAACAATGGCTTTAGCTCTAACGCGCGCGATCATAGGTCCCAGCGTTTATGACCGTGTCTTAGCGGTAAACATGTTAGGAACCAAAACAGTTTTACTTCTGGCCGTAGTCGCTTTTCTAATGGGGCGGCCTGATTTTCTTGACCTTGCTCTCGCTTATGCATTGATTAACTTCATCGGCGTGCTCGCTGTACTTGAATTTTTTCGTAATAGGGCGGCAAAGCAACCTGAGGAAAAACCCTAACAATGGAACTGATCCTCAACATAGCCAGTTGGATACTAATGACTTTGGGTGGTGTGTTTATCTTTGTTGGTGGGCTTGGCGCTTTACGAATGCCTGATTTGTACACTCGTATGCACGCTGCGGGTATTACCGATAGCATTGCGCCAATCTTAATCATCCCAGGCATCATGTTACAGGCAGGTTTAACACTGGCCAGCGTTAAATTGCTTGCCATTCTTGTTTTTCTTTTGCTAACGGGTCCTACCGCATCTAATGCCCTAGCAAGTGCTGCATTATTAGCGGGTAATCGTTCTGAGCAAGTTAAACCCACTGCAGTGTCTGAGAGTGAAGAATGACCATTATATTTGGATTTTTCCTGCTGACCTTGTTGCTGATTACAGCGGTCGCGATAGTACAGTCACAAAATTTGTTTGTTTCTGTCATGTTAAGCGGTATGTTCAGCTTATTGCTGGCGGTAAATTTCTTTCTACTCGACGCGGCGGACGTTGCGCTAACTGAAGCAGCTGTTGGTGCAGGCATATCCACCGTTTTGCTTTTAAGTGCGCTCGCAATTACAGCTAAACACGAAAAAGCTCCATCTTCTAGTCGAGAAGGGGCTCTTATTATTGTTATAATAGCGACGCTAGTATTGATTTACGCAACATTCGATAACCCGCAGTTTGCCGATCCCAATGCGCCAGTTCATCAACATGTTGCTCCCTGGTACTTAGATAAAACTGCCGAAGCAATTGATATTCCAAATGTCGTCACCGCTGTATTGGGTAGTTTTAGAGGCTACGATACGCTAGGTGAGGTTTTTGTTGTGTTTACTGCAGGGATCGGTGTTTTATTCCTACTGGGAACACAACCTGGACCGTTTGCGCAAAGTAATCCCTACAAGCTTACTGATCCAAAAGGGCTTCGGCATTACCTTATTCCTCGAGTTGTCGGCAGGATGCTAATTCCCTTTATTTTGTTATTTGGACTGTATGTCCAGTTTCACGGTGAGTACGGCCCAGGTGGTGGGTTCCAAGCCGGTGCACTTATTGCAGCTGCAATTATTCTCTTCGCTTTGCTAGAAGGCGAAGACAGCGCCTTAAAAGTCATTCCGCGTAGTGTCCTTATAGGGCTCATTGCGGGTGGTGCACTGTTGTATGGTGTGGTCGGTCTTTTCGGTATTTTTCTGGGTAGTAACTTCCTTGATTACTCAGTGCTGTCATCAAACCCAGTGAAAGGTCAGCAAATGGGTCTTCTAATCATAGAAGCGGGCGTTGGTATAACGGTGACGGGGGTTTTATTGAGTATATTTCACGCGTTTGCGGCGAGAGGTAAGTTCTAATGGAGTTACTGGGAATCTACCATTATTGGGTTTTTGCGATTTTGCTCATGATCGGATTGTATGCGGTTATTGTGAAATTGAATTTAATTAAAAAACTGATTGGACTTTCTCTTTTCCAATCGGCTGTTTTCTTGCTTTATATCACTATGGGTAAGTTAGAAGGCGGCACAGCACCGATTGTTACAGAAGCTAATGCCAATGGTTTGTTTTCTAATCCCTTGCCTCAGGTATTAATTCTAACAGCCATTGTTGTTGGTATTTCTACCATGGCGCTAGGATTAGGTATTGTTATTAGAATCAAGGAAGAATACGGAACCATTGAAGAAGATGAAATTCAGGAGATAGACAAGTAGTGACTGCCTTTCATTCTCACCTTCCAGTGTTGCAGGTCATCGTGCCGATGTTAACTGCACCTTTGGTTATCCTACTGAACCAAAAACGTTTGCCTTGGATTGTTGCAACTGCGGCTAGCCTGTGTGCATTTGCGATTGCCGTAACTTTAGCAATGAGCGTCATGGCGGGACAGACAATTCAATATTCTCTCGGTGCTTGGCCTGCGCCTTGGGGCATCGAGCTCGCAGTCGACGCTTTCAGTGCTCTCATGTTACTGGTTGTTACGGGTGCCTCAAGCGTTGCTTTATTAGCCGGTGCTCAGAGTCTTGATAAAGACATCGAACATCATCGGCAACCGCTTTTTTATGCGGCTTGGTTACTCGCACTATCAGGTTTGACTGGCATTTTGGTAACGGCGGATGCATTTAATATATTCGTTTTCATGGAAATATCCTCACTAGCTAGCTACGTATTAATCTCTGGTGGTCCAGATAAACGGGCATTACCCGCAGTTTTTAAATATCTAGTCATGGGCACCATTGGCGCTACTTTCTATCTGATTGGTGTCGGCCTTATCTATATGATGACGGGGACTCTTAATCTGGCGGATATGGCATTCAGAGTTGAGGATGTTGCTGACCAAACGCCAATACTCCTCGCGGCTGGTTTTATTACGATCGGACTTGCGCTTAAAGCGGCCATTTTCCCACTTCATATCTGGCTACCCAATGCCTATACCTATGCGCCGAATATGGTCACAGTATTCCTTGCCGCTTGTGCTACTAAAGTAGCGATTTATGTTCTTCTTCGTTTTGACTTTTTTGTTTTTCAACCCAATCTCGCTGAACATGACTTTCAATTTACTTTTTTCCTCTTACCGTTATCGCTCTTAGCCATTCTGGTTGGATCCAGTGTTGCGATTTTTGAACCGAAGTTAAAACGATTAATGGCTTGGTCGTCTGTCGCACAAATTGGCTACATCACTTTGGGTGCAAGCCTATTAAGCGTGTCGGGAACGACAGCAAGTGTTTTACATATTTTTAATCACTCGTTAGCTAAAGGTGCGTTGTTCCTTGTGATGGCTTGTCTTGGTATGCGAATTGCTCAGCTGCGTATCGACAATATTGCGGGTATAGCTCAAAAAATGCCCTGGACGATGGCCGCCTTTGTATTAGCCGGATTGAGTTTAATCGGCGTACCTGGAACTGCTGGCTTTATCAGCAAGTGGTATCTGATTACGGCAAGTTTTGAATCAGGAGCAATGGGCATTGCTCTGGTTGTTATCATTCTGATCAGCTCGTTAATGGCCGTTGTTTACATTTGGCGTATAGTTGAGTCGGCTTATTTTCGTCAGCCAGAGGCAGACTTAGTTATCACAGAGGCTCCTCTGCCTTTACTACTAATGACCTGGGTTGTGGTGCTAATGAATATTTATTTTGGCTTTGCACCAGGTGTTCCAATTGAATTGGCAACTGGCGCAGCGGAACTTCTACATGGCCAAACTCCATGAGTTCTGAAATCACAATAGCGCTATCGTTTTTAATTCCGATAGCAGGTGCATTGCTAATTCTGGCCGCATCTCGGGTCAGTGACAATCTTCGAGAGGGTGTCACACTGCTGACTGCAGTAGCGCTTGCTATTAATGTTTGGAGCCTGATACCCGAACTGATGTCAGGCGGTCGGCCTGAGCTACAACTGTTTGAGATTTTACCTGGGATCGACTTTGGTTTTCAGATAGAACCACTAGGTATGCTGTTTGCGGCTTTGGCATCGGGTTTATGGATTGTTAATTCGATTTATTCAATTGGCTACATGCGTGCCAACAAGGAAAATAAACAAACCCGATTTTACGTTTTCTTTGCCCTGTCAATCACGGCCACTATTGGTATAGCGTTCTCCGCAAACCTTTTCACACTGTTCCTATTCTATGAAGTGTTAACGTTATGTACCTATCCTTTGGTTTCACATAAAGGTGACGCAAAAACAATTCGTTCAGCTAGAATTTATTTAGGCGTTTTGTTAACGACATCAATCGGCCTCTTATTACCCGCAATCCTTTGGACTTATTTTGTTGCTGGGACGGGTGATTTTACGCCAGGTGGTATTCTTCAGGGTAACCTCGAAGGTCCAGCGTTAGGGTTATTATTGGGTTTATTTGTGTTTGGTATTGGTAAGGCAGCAGTAATGCCCGTACACCGGTGGTTACCGGCAGCGATGGTAGCACCAACTCCGGTGAGCGCACTGTTGCATGCCGTTGCGGTGGTTAAGGCGGGTGTCTTTACCGTGATCAAAGTGATTGTTTACATTTTTGGCGTTGAACATCTGTTTGCAGAGCCCAGTAGTGGCTGGTTGCTCTATGCCGCGGCTTTTACCGTTATCGTTGCGAGTATTGTGGCCCTTAAACAAACCAATATTAAACGCTTGTTGGCTTATTCGACGGTGGCACAACTCTCTTACGTCGTAATGGCTGCAGCCATTTTAAAACCCTTGGCAGAAGTCGGTGCGTCGATGCATATTGTTGCTCATGCCTTTGGTAAAATAACGCTATTTTTTGCAGCAGGTGCGATTTATACCGCCGCTAAAAAAACGGAAGTATGGCAGCTCAAAGGCATAGGCAGAAGGATGCCTTGGACTATGGCTGCTTTTACGATCGGTGCCCTCAGCATGATAGGTGTGCCACCCACCGGCGGATTTGTGTCTAAATGGTTTATTCTTGCAGGTGCTTTCCAGTCGGATAATTACGTTGCGATTGCTACTATTATTGGCAGTACGGTTTTAAATGCGGCTTATTTTCTGCCCATTATTTTTGCGGTCTGGTTTAGTCGCGAAGACCCCGAACACAAACTGGACCATGGTGAAGCGCCTTGGCCAATGGTTACTGCGCTCTCAATTACCGCCGCTTTGACGATTGGACTCTTCATATTTAACGCACCGTTGATTGCACTGGAATCTCAAATTGTGGGGATAGTTAAATGATGGACCCAAAACAACAAGATGCCTGGCTAGTTCGGCCGTCGTCTATCAAGACACTGTGGCGTTTTTTCTGGGCGATTCTAATTCTTACCGTACTGGCTCAATTAGTGATCAAGGTAAAGGGTTCTTTTGGTTTTGATAGTTGGATTGGTTTTGGGGCTGTATTCGGTTTTATATCCTGTCTGCTGATGGTGCTATTCGCAAAGGCGCTAGGCATGCTCCTCAAGCGCGATCAGGAATATTATCTCAAGGATCTTAAAGATGACTGAGATGTTACCTCCCGCATTAATTCTGATTGCTGCGGCAATCTTGATTGGCCCTTTCAAAGGCCATTTTCGCACTCTGGTGTTATTGGCCGCGCCGCTATTAACACTATGGGCAATTTGGCAAGTGCCAGATGGCGTTGTAACAACAATGCCTTTCCTCAATTACACTATTGAGCCCGTTGAAGGCAGTGCTTTACGTCGGTTATTCGCTACTGTATTTGCCGTTATGGCCTTTGTCGGCGGACTCTACGCTTTCCGTGTAGCCAAATGGTATGAACTCGCAGCTGGCTATGCTTATGCAGCAGGTGCTATCGGGGTTTGTTTTGCAGGAGATCTCATTACGCTTTTCTTATTCTGGGAACTAATGGCTCTGTTTTCCACTATCGTCGTCTGGTGTGGTGGAACAGCAGCTGCCCGTGCAGCCGGAATGCGTTATGCGATTATGCATCTGCTTGGTGGTATTATTTTAAAAGTTGGTATTGAAGGTGTTGGTATCCATACGGGGTCATTTGATATCCAGCCGATGTTGGCTACTAGCTTTGATACCTGGATGATCTTGATTGGCATATTAATTAATGCCGCTGCACCACCTGTTTCTGCTTGGTTATCAGATGCCTATCCTGAAGCCAGTCCAACGGGATCTGTTTTCCTTTCGGCGTTTACAACCAAAACTGCCGTGTTAGCGTTGATATTATTGTTTCCCGGTGAAGGTATTTTGGTGTGGGTCGGTATTTTCATGATTATATACGGCATCATTTTCGCACTGCTTGAAAATGATATCCGTCGAATTTTGGCTTTCTCGGTTGTCAATCAGGTTGGTTTTATGATTTGTGCCGTAGGAATAGGCACGGAGATGGCTTTGAATGGCGCGGCTGCACATGCATTTGCGCATATTATTTACAAAGGCTTATTGTTTATGTGTGCTGGTGCCGTTATTTATAGAACAGGATTCAGTAAATGTACCGATTTAGGTGGCCTGTTCCGAACAATGCCACTCACCGCAATCTGTGGAATCATCGGTGCGCTATCTATTTCAGGTTTTCCATTAACGTCTGGATTTACAACTAAGACGATGATTTCTCAAGCAGTGGCTGACGAAGGCATGATCACGGTCTATTTATTGTTGGCTGCGGCCTCTGCGGGCGTCTTTCTTCATGCTGGTATTAAATTCCCTTGGTTTGTGTTTTTTCAAAAAGACTCGGGATTAAGGCCAAAAGATGCGCCCTGGAATATGGCGGTAGCTATGATTATATTCTCTGCGCTATGCCTTTTCATTGGCATCTTCCCCGAAACCTTTTACCAATTGCTGCCTTACGAGAATAATTATGTCCCTTATAAGGCAGGTAAAGTGTTGTTCTATGTCCAGTTATTATTGTTTTCTGGATTAGCCTTCTTTTTACTATTGCCTTTAATGAAAAGGACTTTAACCATTAGTCTAGATACGGATTGGTTGTGGCGAGTCATTCTTCAAAAAATTGGAGAAACGACCTTTAATACGGCTGCGCATTTGGGCACTAAACTCGAAACTAAAGCTCAAGCTACAGCGGGCAATCTTGTTGCTTTGGCAAAACGGCATTTGAGCTCAAATAATAGTCCAGAATCGCTTGGCGTACTTTCAAGGACCTGGACAATTGGTACAACGGCACTTTGGGTTGTGGTGCTTCTAACGGTCTATGCACTGGTGTATTTCACTTAACTTTTTAGTGGATTAGTCGCAGTCATTTTAATTTGACTGCCGTCCTTTCGGTGAAGGTCGAAAAATGAATCTACTTTTTAAATCAGATACCATAACGGCAGAATCGATCGCCATAACTTTGATATTTTGTGACAGATTAAATGAACGTTATTATCGGGCGTATTGGTGCTTTGAACTTTGGTCATAACCAGCAAAATATATTAAGTTTCTCCAGCATTGGAAATAGTCGGTATGTCTTCTTACAGTGAAGCAGAAAAAGAGGCAGTCTATCGCGTCATTAGCGAAAGACGTGACATGCGCCATTTCACTCACGAAGCTGTCGATCCTGAAATACTTAAAAAATTAATTCATGCCGCTCAGCTTGCGCCAAGCGTTGGTTTTATGCAGCCTTGGCGCTTTATTCGTATTACGGACTCTACCATTCGAGACCAAATTTATGATCTAGCCCAAGCCGAAATTAAGTTAACTGGCGAGCAACTTGAAGAGAAGAAAACGACCTACGCAACGTTAAAGCTTGAAGGTATAAAAGATTGTGCCGAAATTTGGGTCGCGGCATTAATGGAAGGCAGAGATAAATACATTCTTGGACGCCGTACCATGCCGGAAATGGATCTGGCCTCATTGTCCTGTGCCATTCAAAATATTTGGTTGGCAGCACGTGCTGAGGGTATTGGTATGGGTTGGGTTTCATTTTTTAAACCGGATGACCTAGCTAGTCTTTTATCAATGCCAGAAGGTAGTTACCCGGCAGCTGTGCTCTGCATTGGTCATGTTAAAGAGTTTTACTCTAAACCATTGCTTGAACAAGCTGGATGGGATTCGCGAAGAAAACTAGATGACATCCTCTATGAGAATAGTTGGGGTAATGCTTGTTCTATTATAAATGACCTGTAGATTTTAGAACACTAATTAAGTCTTAAATAGCTTGATAGTTGAGTTAATCGCCCCACTTAATTAGATCAGGGAATAAAGATAGGACTTACCTATTAATCTAACTTTATTTATTAAATTAGTAACACACTCAGGAAGAAAACAATGGACTTTGTATTTGAATATTTATTAACCATGCAGACACTTGTATTGGTTTTAATTGTAATTGGACTTAAAAGCTCAATTAAATTTGTTCCGCAAAATCGTGCTTATGTAATCGAACGTTTTGGTAAATACCAGTCGACAAAAGAAGCAGGATTAAATTTCATCCTGCCCTTTATCGATCGTATATCGGCTGATCGCTCTCTCAAAGAAAAAGCCGTCGACGTGCCGGAGCAAAGTGCTATTACGAAAGATAATATTTCGCTATCAGTTGACGGTGTACTTTATTTTCGTGTGCTTGATCCATATAAAGCAACATATGGCATAGATGATTATGTGTTCGCAGTAACCCAGTTGGCCCAAACCACGATGCGTTCTGAGTTGGGTAAAATGGAGCTTGATAAGACGTTTGAAGAGCGGGACATATTAAACACCAATATCGTAGCTGCGATTAATGAGGCTGCAGGTCCATGGGGTATTCAAGTACTTCGTTATGAAATAAAAGACATTGTGCCACCTCAATCAGTTATGGAAGCTATGGAAGCACAGATGAAGGCCGAACGGGTAAAGCGAGCCCAAATTCTGGAGTCAGAAGGTGATAGACAATCAGCTATTAACCGAGCTGAAGGTGCAAAAGCATCAGTAGTACTGGCAGCTGAAGCAGAAAAAGAAGAACAGGTTTTACGCGCAGAAGGTGAGGCCAAGGCGATTGTGGCTATTGCATCAGCTCAGGCAGAATCTCTAAGGCAAGTGGGTCAAGCAGCGGCAACTGAAGAAGGTCAGAAGGCAGTACAGCTTGATTTGGCAACCAAGGCAATAGAAGCTAAACTGGCTATAGCGAAAGAGTCGTCAGTGGTCTTATTACCCGACAATGGTACTGACGCAGCCAGCATGGTTGCTCAGGCGATGACGATTATAAATACGCTTAATAAGAACGTTGCGAGCTAAAAAATGAATTGGATCAGCAATAATTTATCTGAAAGTTTGATTATGGCTGGTCTAGCATTGCTGGTTCTCGAAGTCGTGGTTTTGGGTTTCTCAACTTTTGTCTTGTTTTTTGTTGGTCTTGCAGCAGTGGTTGCAGGTGGGCTTATGACCGTTGGTATTGTTCCTGATTCAATGCTCAGTGCATTGTCCAGTGTGGGAGCATTAACAGCCTTATTAGCCATCTTTTTGTGGCGCCCGTTAAAGTCAATGCAAGGCAACGTTGAAAGTAAAAAAGTTACGAGTGATTTGGTTGGACATAGTTTCATTTTAAATGAAGCTGTTTCCATGACCAAAAATCCTGCGTACCGTTATTCAGGTATCGATTGGAATCTTAGTAGCGAAAAAGAATTGTCAGCAGGTACCCTGGTTGAAGTAACTGGGGTTGCTGTTGGGAAGTTCATCGTTCAAGCAAAAGCGTTATAGGCCTTTATTTTTACCCCAACACCATCCAAATTGTTAGTTGGTTAACAACAGCGTTAGGCGGAGTTAATTAGTGCTGTGGTTGCCCGCTTGTGTTCGATTTTTTCATACCAGCTAATACCAATGCCTGCTAAAACGATGAGAGTACCACCCGTGTACAAGGTTGTGCTGGGGAGTTCATCGAACATAAACCAGCCGATCAATATTGCCCAGATCACGGTGATATATTCAAACGGTGCAATTACATGCACACGGGCATATTGATAAGCGTGAGTAATAGTATATTGTGCAAAAACGGTAATGCAGCCAAGCAATATCATCGACAATAAGGCCGGCAAGTCCGGTGTTTGCCAATGAAATAGCATAAAGCCACTCGTGATAACTAGAAAGGCCAGAGCGGCATAAAATACCATAAGTTCGCTGTTTTCATCCTTGCCCATTTTCCTAGTTTGAATTGCCAACATAGCAAAAAAGAACGCCCCCGTTAGAGCATAAAGGCTACCTGAGAGATTGAGGTCTTGAGCCGTCGGTTGAATCACAATTAGCACGCCAATAAAGCCAACTAGTAGAATCATTATTCGACGCCAACCGACGGGTTCACCGAGAAGTGGTCCAGCCAGTAAAGTCATAAATAAGGGGGCAGTGAGACCAATAGAAGTAGCGTTAGCTAGCGGCATTTGCGTGACCGCCATGTAGTAAGTAAAAAAAGCTAAAAAATTAAATCCAGTGCGATACAAATGGTCGAACGGCCGATGAGTAATAAATCCCTCTTTTCCTTGTTTCAGAAAAATATAGAAACCAGTAGCTATTACGATAACGAAACTGCGCACAAACAACAACTGCAGAAGCCAGTAGTCACTGGCCAGCCATTTTATAAAAGCATCCTGCACGGAGAACAAAGTCATTGAGGTCAGGCAAAGCGCAATAGCAATGGCAGGTTTGTTATGACGCCCGTGTTTGATGATGGTCATAGATTAAGACTCAACATAACTTGTGCATAAAAATTAAACTAATGTACATCTCCAACAACGTGATGGGAAACAATATCACGTTCAGATAATGATGAAGTAAGCTTAAAACCCCTCGATCACTCAGATAAAAACGTTTATATGATGAATTTTATCTGACGCATTATGGTTTACCTGAGTCCAACTCTGTTCTGTAAAAAACTAATTAATAATCAAAATCTCGCCTAATACAACGAGCCCCGATGAAATTGAAACCATTGAATATTTAGTATTTGATGTACACTCTTTGCCATTATTTTTAACCTAGATTTTTCATTGTTGTTTATGTCCAATAAAAAACCGATCGCTTATCTTATGATCTTGGGTGTTAGCTGGGGTCTGTACTTTTCTCTATTGAAAATTGCGGTGCTGTCCGGATTAAGTTACTTCGGTATAGCGACATTATCGACTCTAGGCGTTTGTATTGGCATGGTAGCTATTGCGTTGGTTCGGCGTAAGTTTCCACTGTTTGGCTTTAAACATATTCAGTTTTACGTTATCTGCGCACTGATGGGATATTTAATTCCAATGCTTTGTGAGTTACAGGTCATTGGGCTAGTGCCCGCAAGTGTGCTGGTACTCATTGTGAGTCTGTCGCCAGTTTTAACTTTACTCATTGCTTGGCTCATGAAGACTGATCGAATTAATGCGATTAGAATCCTAGGCATGCTACTGGGCACGGTTTCAATATTTGGTGTTTTATTACCTGATGTCCGCAACCAGGTAGAGATTACTTGGCCATATCTGTTTCTGGCTGCAGTTGTGCCTCTTTCTTACGCCATCTATCACAACTACATTGCAAAAGCCTGGCCCGATGATTCTGATACCTATCAGGTGGCTTGTGGTGAAGCAATATTTGCAAGCCTAATTCTAGTCGTAGGGTCTCTTTTTTATTGGGATTCTGGTGACATTCAATCATGGAATGACGGTCACAGTGCCTTACTTTTTATGGCCGTTATTGCATTAGTTGATATTTATATTTATTTTGAATTAATACGATTACGAGGGCCTATCTTTACCTCTCACGCGAATTACGTCATGGTTGTCAGTGGCGTTTTTTGGGGTATGTTGTTATTTTCAGAACAGGTAACAACGATGATGTGGCTTAGTGCTGGATTCTTGTTGGGGTCATTGTATTTGATTAACTTTGATAGCGCTTCTAACGAGCGCTCAAAAAAATATAAAGCATAAGCCAGCAGGTGACCAATCAGCGTTCACGTTAGGAGACTATGGAGAAGCAGGGCAGTTGGCGATAGTAAAAGCTAAAAATAGGCCATTAAAAAGCCCCAAGGTGAGTTGAGGCTCTCGTTAGTTCAGTGTCAATAATGCATTTTAATAAATAATATAGCGGCTAAACGTCAATGGTTTTAAAATTTAACCGTGCTGTATTGTTTTTATTCTAGGCGTTACGGCTATTTTGACGTGTCATTAACGCTCAAGTAATGAACGCTGAATAATTTGTCTTCATCAAGCCAGCTTTTTTCTAATGTAAATCCAGCGGCAGCAGATAACGCGGTAAAACTCGCAAGGCTGTACTTATAAGAGTTTTCAGTGTGAATGGTTTCACCCGTCTCAAATTGAATCGCATTGCGATCAATGGTTACTGTTTGTGAATTTTTGCTGACAAGATGCATTTCTATTCTGTTTTGATTGCTATTGTAAAAGGCTTGGTGTGAAAAGTTATCAAGATTGAAGTCTGAGTTGACCATATTATTGATTGAATTCAACACGTTCAAGTTAAACTCTGCAGTAACACCTTGAGTGTCATTATAGGCTGCGTTAAGCAAATGATCAGGCTTTTGCAGATCCACACCAATTAAAACACTGCCATCAAGACCAATCCATTCGCGTAAGTTCGACAAGAATGCTTGTGCAAATTTTGGCTCCATATTGCCAATAGTAGAGCCGGGATAAAAAACCACGCGCCGACCACTTTTGAGTTCAGTACGTGCTTGCCATTGATCAGAAAAGTCGGCACAAATAGCATGGATATTGAGCCACGGGAATTCGCGTCCTAATTTTTGAGCGGATTGATAAAGGAAATCTGCAGAAATATCCAAAGGCACGTAAGCTGCGGGTTTTAGTTTTTCAAGTAACAGTCGGACCTTTTCACAGCTACCGCTACCGGGCTCTATTAATACGCAATCTTCGCCACAGTAAGTAGCAATTTCACTGGCATTATTGATGAGAATAGACTTTTCGGTTCGGGCCGGGTAGTACTCATATTGCTGAGTAATTTGTTCAAATAATTCCGAACCTTTTTGGTCGTAAAAGTATTTGGGGTTAATTTGTTTTTGCTCGCGTGATAATCCTTCGATCAACTCAGCCCGATTATCGTCAGGTGCCGGCTGTTGATCTTCGAACAAGACGTTGGACAGTTCTTCTGCAGTAGCAGGCATCATTCACTCCAGTAATAAATTAGTCATTTAACTTTTACTAACCACAGACCACTGAATTGTCAGCAGACCACATATAGGGAAAAATAGTTAGTGGGTACTCAAGTAAAAAAACAGATCAACTTTTTTCTTTTAAGGCCACGGACTGGGTCTTGTCAGATATTCAATTGCTATTTTTTTCTACAACAAAAAACATCGACAGGGTGAGGCAGATAGGTGTTACCGTCCTCAACCCGAGACGTTGATAATAAAAATTCAAAGATGTTGTGTTGTAAGGATTCTGGCAAAAGCCCCGTTCTTGTTTGTACTGTAAAGTCGATAATATCTCTGCCTTCTTGACTAGTCGAGTTAAAGCCAGCGGTCGCATCTAAATTAGCAGCAATGCGGGTTTCACTATAATCGATTCCACGGGCGTCAAAATGACGTCTCAGGTCATCCGAGAAAAAGCTTTTTTGGCCCATTTGACGTTGCCAGATTAGGTTCGCAATGACGTTTAGAGATTCATCCGGTGCGACTACGATGATCAGAACTCCACCTGGCTTCAAGGCACTTAGCGCGTCATCGATAGCCTCATTACGATCATCCAAATAGTAAATCGAATGAACGAAAAGAATGAGATCAAATGCCGGATCAAATAAACGATCGCCAAATTTCTCAACCAAAACAGAAGTATCAAGAGCCATTTGACCCACACTCTGAGCCTGCATTCGTTTCAGAAACTCGGTGGCCTCAAGCGGATTTGGTTCAATGCCGAGGTATTTAACCTGCTCCATTCGACCACCCAGATACTTTAGAACATGCTCGTCAAAAGCCCCAGTCCCACAGCCAACACTTAAAATAGAATTTGAGCTCTTTAACATATGAGTCAGAATATTTTCTTCTAACCAATCCAAAATCCTGAACCGTTGATCACTGTTGGCCTCAAAAACCTCAAGACATTGAGCGTAATCTTTATTGCTGAGGGCATGCACCTGCTCAAGGTTATCGATTGACCGGTCAATAGAGTCGATGATTCTGCTTTGATCTGAAGTATAAAGATCCGTTGTCAGGTTCAATCTTCTATTGCTACTACTAGGAATGAAGGAGTTGTCGTCATCGTTATTAGCTGATGATGTATACTCAGTAAGGTCTGGTTTGATTGTTTTTACCCGATTTCTTATATATTGAGAAGATTCAGATTTTGATACAAAATCAAAAAATCATGACCAAAATAACCAAAAGTATTTCTGCCCTCAAACATTACGATATATTTGTTAGCCATTTTGTGCACCTGATAAAAATAATTATACAGGGTCTGAATAGTTTTTACACCCACACGACCGCAGATAGTGTTTTTACTCATAACCGTCCTACGCTTGAAACCTATCGTCAAGGCCGTATATAAGAGATAACTCTGCGGGCGTTTGCCTCGCTCAATATTGAAAAGTGCTAATCGAGACGCAGCTTACGGGCTTAACTAAGTCGTCAGATCTTTGGTATATGGAATTGAATTAGCATTTTCGTTTTTTGGAAATAACACTCATGTCAAAACCTATAACGACTTCTCCCACATCGCCATTAACCGACTATTTGTCAGACGCCCATAAAGAGCACGATGGCATTGAATCTGAATGGGACCAAGACAACCAGCAATGGTGGAATTGGTACATGACTTTGGCTGACAATGAGGCTAAAACAACCAGTTCACTAAATGAGAGTGCGGTGTATCAAGCAGAGCCGGGCATCAAAATAAATCCAAGTGAACTAATCCGTATTCACCAGACGCTTTCGGACCCTTATGATCTGAGCCAAGACTCTATTGATCAGTTCGCAAAAGATGGGTATATCAAACTCAAAAATGTTATCGATCCAAATGCATTAAAACTGCTGAGATGGCGCATCAGTTCAATATTGGTGGAAGTCCTAGGGCGTGCACCCGGTTTGGCATTTAGAAGTGATGAAATGATGTGGCTGCAAGATGACTTGGTTCGACGTTTCGTGCTCAGTACACGGGTAGCTCAAATTGCGACAAAGCTTTTGAAGGTAGAAGCCGTTCGACTCTATCACGACAATGCTTTATCAAAAGAACCGGGCTGTGGCCGAACCCCTTGGCATTATGATCATCATCATTTCCCGATCGACAGTCTGAACGTTTGTACTGCTTGGATTCCGTTGCAACCCATCCCTAAGGAAATGGGTCCTCTAGCATTTGCCGCCGGTATGGAAACCTACAAGCTTGTTAATCACTTGTCCTTTAATAAATTTGACTCGAGCTACGACATACAATTAGGCAAAATATTCGCAGATAATGACGTGCCTATTCATGACGATGCATTTGAGCTTGGTGAAATTAGTTTTCATCACGCCTTGTCGTTCCATACGGCTGGCGGCAATATGACTGATGAATCCCGTATGGCCTTGGCTACCACCTATTTTGAAGACGGGGCAAGGCTCACGCCAAGCCAAACCATGATATCTGGTGATTTTCAAAAGTTTATGCCTGGCGTAGAGCCTGGCGGCATAATCAATAGTGATTACAACCCCATTTGTTATGGTTCAGCTAAAAAAACTGCGAAATAAGACGACAGGACATTCTGGTCGGTCAACACCAAACGGCCTCGTCAGTTGAAGTCGCCGTAACAGAGCTTTGTAGCGGTTATTCTCATAAAATTAATGTACGTGATGCGTTCATGGAATAGGTTAAACATGTCGTCATAGTCATAGCAATTCTGCTAGTTTGCGTTCTTTTTTGCTTCTGACAGCACCACAGAATGAAAAACACCGTCTTGTCATGGCGACTGGGCATCATGCCCGCGTCAATAATGACAGGCCATGTGCAGCATTCGTGTTTTCGAGGACGGGGACGATCCTCCCAGTGATCGTTTCGAGTTCTACCTCCGTAATAAACAGCTTTTGTACGTGGATTTGCTTTTAAAACAGCTGACCTGATTGTTCTTTCGGTATCACCAGTTTGGCTAGAGAGATTGGCAGTTAGGACAGTGAAATATAGGCCGTCCGCCAATATTATTTCTTTCGATAGCATGGTCACACACATGACAAGCTTTGCCAGCGCGTCCATAGGCACTAAATCGATAACCCTCTTTGTTAGCAATACCGTTGGCTTTTAGCCTGGCAACAAGCTCAGGGGAATTAGTGATACCCTGCGTTTTATAAGACTGTTGGGTGACGCTGAGTATATTACTAGCCAGCTTTCTGAGCATCGCAGGGCTGCATTTTGAAGCTTTCGTTTTAGGGTGTAACTGAGAGAAAAACAAAATTTCGGCACACAGGTAAGTGCCAAGCCCCGCCAGAAAATGTTGGTCCAGCAACAGCGTGGCTAATTGTCTCCGGGCAAAAGCGGGTGATAACAACCTAGCGACTATCGTATCAATATCGGGTTGCTCCGATAAAATATCGGGACCAATCTTGGCTAAAAAGGGATGGTTACTGAGTTCAGTTTTACGCATCACACTGATGTCAGTCGCACTGTATAGCAGAGCAGCCTTATCCTCAGTCTCAATCGCTAAGCGTAACTGCCGATTCGTGTTAGGCCGTGTTCCTTTACTGGCGACAAGCCATCGACCATACAATTGGTTATGAGAATAAATAACCCAGTGGTCGTCAAAGTAGGTCAGCATTGCCTTGCCTCTTGTTTCCACAGAGGTGACCACTAGACCTAATAGTGTTTTTTCGAATTGACGCAAATGATCAAAAGTGAACTCAACGCGGGTCAGGTCTTTTTGTACCAACACTTTAGCGATTTTATCAGCAGCTAAACGTATTTCTGGGCCTTCAGGCATATGGAAATCCTCTCAAATAACCTAATGATCGATATGGCAGGCTACAGAGCGTCCCATATTATTGGTTAATTATGCGTATGGATAATTAATGACTTTTGTCGACAACAGGAGAAAAATGTCGCTCTATGGTCTACCCACCAAATACTACCGCAACTCGGTGTTAATTGATTAATCATATTGAAACAAAAGGATTAATAATAAAGACTTATTCGTTGCCAGTTACTTTGCAGTCAGTAAGTCAATCCAGCGTGTAGTAAATTTTTTCG
>Ga0307997_10000161_pt1 | contig 30264 bp, 24 predicted proteins | sample Davwhametageno36_FD_203165 | JGI IMG/M metagenome (GOLD analysis project Ga0307997, IMG submission 203165) | Marine microbial communities from Davis Island wharf, Antarctic Ocean - #36 | ecosystem: Environmental > Aquatic > Marine > Unclassified | place: Antarctic Ocean: Davis Island wharf... | reverse complement strand
TTGGCCATCTCATGATGGGGCACGTTCAAATATTGATCGTTCATTACACGTTGTCCAAATAATATAATATCTAGGTCGAGTGTTCTAGGTGCCCAGTGTAATGCTGGGTCCCGCTGCCGATTAAACGTTTGTTCGATAGTTTGGAGTTCACGCAGCAACGGCATTGGTTCAAGCGTTGTTTCTATCAGCGCAACGGCATTAATATAGTCATCCTGAGGTATATCACTGACAGGTTCAGACCGATAAATCGATGATTGCTGAACCAATGTACAGTGTTGAATATCCCCCAGTCGGTTGATTGCGTCTGTTGCTATGGTAATCGAATCACCGATGTTACTGCCGATACCGACATAGACTAGCTCAGCTTTCATTCGGTTTAGTATTATTTGAATGGTTATTTCCCGATTGGGTAACGGGTTTTCGTCGTCGGCGTGGTCGAGGCTTTGTGTATTCTGCTGCTTGGCGTTCGATAACGGGAGCGGTATTGTTTTTTTGAAACTCAGTCCACCAATGGCAAAGGTGCGATGGCATTAAACCAACCAAAGTTTGCAGGCACATGAAATCATAAGCAGCCCGAAAACTAGGATGCCCATGTAGCCTTGTGGGTTGCTTGCCTTGAATCCGGTGAAATTTTGGCTGATTGGTCCAAATGTCTTTCGCCATTTGACTGTAACGGCGCGGTATTGAAATATGCTTTATTTGTCGGCTCATAACATCGCCACCGGCTTGAAACAACGCAGGTACCATTTTCAATTGATCTGACTGAATATCTTGTGCCTGTTTATGTACCGCGGGCCAAAGCAAAGTAGCAAAGATAAAAGCAGGCGAGACATGAAGATCATTGTTAATACGCGCATCAGTGTTGACGAGGGCTTGGTCAATGAAATCGAGCATCAATTCAGAGGGCTCTGCAATTAGTATTTCATCAAGTGCAGGGAATAAATATTGAAGCAAATTGTATGTGCGCAATAGTTCCAGAACACGAGTCGCTTTGCCACTGTGAAATAACTTAACCGTTTCATCGAATAAACGGGCAGCAGGAATACCCGTGAGCAGCGGACCACATTCAAATATTGCCTCGGCTGCCGATGTTTCAATTTCGAAATCGAGTTTGGCCGCAAAACGAACAGCGCGCAGCATTCTAACCGGATCTTCTTGGTAGCGGGTTGCAGGGTCGCCAATTAAGCGAAGAGTGCGTGCTTCAATATCGGCTAAACCATTCGCATAGTCGAGCACTGAAAAGCCATCAATATCATAATACATTGCATTAACAGTGAAATCACGTCGCAAAGCATCGTCTTCAATATCACCAAAGGTATTGTCCCTAAGGATACGGCCTTCGGAGCTCAATTCGTTTTTAGGTGAATCATCCGTATGACTTCTAAACGTGGCGACCTCGATAACCTCTCGGCCATAGCGAATATGGACCAAACGGAAACGGCGGCCAATGATGCGACTATTACGAAATAAGCCGTGGATTTGTTCAGGTGTTGCGTCGGTGGCAATATCAAAATCTTTAGGTTTTTTTTCAAGCAACAGGTCACGCACACCACCGCCTACTAGGCAGGCTCGATAGCCTTCACTTGATAGCCGATATAAAACTTTTAGCGCAGCCTCAGAAATTTGTTTTCTGGATAGCTGGTGTTGACTGCGGGGAATAGTCGTTAAGCTGTATGGGCTTGATTCTTGGTTACTCACTGTTCTAATTTAATCCTCAATAATGAATTAATTATATCATTTCATCGATTTAAAGTTTAAATAGTTTTGCCTGGCGCCAAGTAATCGCCGACTGTGCTGGCAATCAAAAAAGATTAAAGTTTAAGTCGGTGGGTCAGTCAAATTAAATGTTACGGGATTGATTAGGAGTAGTGGCCTCTCACAAACAATTAATATTCACGGTGATAACTCTAAATGGATATAAAGCCCTATCGCTTCAAGAATATTCCGTTTTGATTGAACGTCTAAACTAGTCTGAATCTTTCCCTTTACGGGTCTAACTTTTCCCACTGGTCATAGAGCGTTTTTAGTGACGCTTCGTGTTCAGATAGCTGTTGCTGTAACGGCTGAGTAATAGTGCTGTCCTGTTCATAAAAGCCCGGTGCTGCAAATTTTTGATGCATTGCTTCGATTTGCTTTTCAAGCTTTTCTATTTTGACGGGGAGTAGGCGGAGCGCCTTTTCATCCGCTGCATTCAACTTGGCTTTTGGTTTTGATTTTGGCGTTTGAACAGTTTTATCTTTCGATTTGGACTTACTGTTGATTGCCTGAGGAGATTCAGTCGTTGTCGTTCGCTGCCTTATCCAGTCAACGTAACCGCCAACATATTCGTTTACTTTGCCTTCTCCTTCAAATACTAACGTGCTTGTTACTGTGTTATCGATGAAGTTTCGGTCGTGACTGACAAGTAGTAAGCTGCCTTTAAATTCGACTAGCAACTCTTCGAGCAATTCTAAGGTGTCCATATCTAAATCATTGGTGGGTTCGTCCATCACCAGAAAGTTAAACGAGCGAGTAAATAAGCGCGCCAGTAGGAGTCGGTTACGCTCACCACCCGATAGTGCTTTAACCGGCATGTTGATTTTCTTTTCGCTAAATAAAAAGTCTTTGAGGTAGCTAATGACATGTTTCGATATACCATTAACTTCAACATGGTCAGCTTTTTCGACCAAATTGTCTCGTACTGACTTTTCTAGATCCAGTGTTTCACGGTGCTGGTCAAAGTAGGCTACCTCGAGTTTGGTACCAAGCTGAATATCGCCTTCTTGTGGGGCCAGCTTGCCCAGTAAGAGTTTTATGAGAGTCGATTTTCCACAGCCGTTGGGTCCAATGATGCCGATTTTTTCACCGCGTAACATTTTGAAAGTGAAGTCGTTGACGATAGGCTTGTCTTGAAAGTGAAATTTCACGGCTTCGGCATTGATGACTATTTTGCCTGACTTTTCCGATTTTTGGGTGACGAGTTTGACCCGACCCTGAAGCTCACGTCGGTCTGAGCGGTCCCGCCGCAATTGCTCTAAGGCTCGAACTCGGCCTTCGTTACGGGTTCGTCTGGCTTTAATACCCTGACGAATCCAAACTTCCTCCAACGCCAGCTTTTTATCAAAAAGTGCGTTATGAGTTGATTCAACTTCTAGTTGAGCCTGCTTCGCTTCCAGGTATCGCTCGTAGCTACCGGGCCAACTGGTTAACTTGCCTCGATCAAGATCAATAATTCGAGTTGACAGAGATTTCAAAAATGAACGGTCGTGTGAAATAAACAGCAAGCTGCCTTTGAATTGTTGTAAAAACTCTTCGAGCCAAATGATGGATTCAATATCAAGGTGGTTGGTTGGCTCGTCTAGTAGAAGTAGATCGGGTTCTGCGACTAAGGCCATGCCCAGTAGAACACGTCGTTTCATACCCCCCGACAGGTTGTTGAACTCTGTGTCGGCAGGTAGATTTAACCGTGACACGGTGGCTGAAATTCGATTTTCTAAATTCCAAGCATTATTAGCTTCTATAATGTCTTGTAACTCTTGCATACGTGGCAATACCGATATATCAGTCGCAACTTGGAGTACAAGGTGGTGCCATTCAGTGATGACATTACCAAGTTCGCCAATACCTGATGCAATACAGTCATATACGCTGCCTTCAATGCTGGCAGGAACCTCTTGTTTCAGCTCAGCGACGCGCAAACCTCGTGATTTGTTGATCTCACCCTCATCAGGTTTGATTTGCCCTGAGAGCATTTTTAACAAGGTTGATTTGCCTGTGCCATTTCTTCCGACCAGACAAATGCGTTCACCATCCTCAATGCTCAAATTGGCCATATCCAGCAATGGCTGGTCGCCATAACTATGGTAGAGGTTGTTTGCATTTAACAGATTCATGAGTTTTGCTTTGGTTAGCTAAAAATTGTTAGATCAGGTTACGATAGTTTTAGGTCGCTATTTATGGGCAGCGGTGGGCGGGACTATTCGTCAACGCCACCACTTTTCACCATAAGCGCTAATCTATCATCGTCATAGTCTAGCTCAAGCTTAGCGGCAGCGGCGTCAGCAGCGGCTTGAAGATCAGGGCCACATTTTGATATGACTTGACGCCATTGTTCCAGATAGGCATCTGTACCCGCCATTTTTGCACGCATAGCAGCCTTGTCGATGGCAATAGCGAAGCGTTCGGTTAATACGATTTTGGCATTTTCACGACGTTCTTTTGCGATGACTTGTGCAGGTATATCGCGCCAGAAAACAGTGGTTAATTTAGGCATGTTGTCAGTTCCTGAAGATGTTGCTTGAATTGAACAGATGGTTCAATGGGGCGAGTATAAAGAGGGTTTACGGTTTAATCCAGCGAGACGTTTGCTCGATTGCCTTTTTACTTCTTTGCTACGTCGTCTCAAGCATCCAGTGCGAGTAATAACGCGCTCAATCAGTCATTCATTCAATTAAATTTCCCCATCGAGCTTCATTTTGGACTTGTTAAAAAACAAAACTCTGCCCGTGAAAAAGTCTAGTAGGCTTATTTTTTTAGCTAAAAGTAATGCACTTTTGAAGATTAACTGATCGTCATTTTACGACAGCAACAGGATGATTGAATATCAGAATCAGCTTCTGACGCGGCCCATTTCAGCCGCGCCTCATAACGCTTTACCTCGGAAAATAGGCCTTGCTTATTTAAGCATTCAACATAGCCGTGTAATGCCCAAATATTGTTTGGATGTTGAAGGCATCTAGGCAAATTATTTCCAATACCTAGATCATCTCGATAGTGTTCAGTCGCTTCGCTGACATGACCTTGTTCTAATAGCAAGGCACCCAGTGCGTGGCGGGGTGGATGCATCCAAGGCCAAGGTTCAGAGTACTCGAGTTGATCAGATAACCGAGATGCTTGCCTTAAAAAGTCAAATCCTAATGCGTGGTTACCGGCATGGTATTCGACCTCGCCATTCATCATAGCCCTCGCAACGGCGAGTATATTTTTGGATGGATTGTTGGCCATCATATGCCAGTCAGGAATTTTTGCACTTAGCAGTTCAAACTTTAGGCGCTGTTGATCGGCAGCGTTGTGATTACCCAATGCAGCGTGGGCGATGGCTTTGGCATAATGAAGTAGTATAGTTGTGATCTGGTAGAGGCTGACCGTGTCAGAATTAGGTTCAGATTTTGCATCAGGCATGACCTCATCAATAATGGTTTGCCAACGACCAAATCGAATAAGTACATGTACGCTGGCAGAATAATAGCCCTCGAGGGTAGTCGCCAGATAGCGTTTGTCTCCCTTAAATAAGTCAGGATTGACAATGGCTCTAGCACCTTGGGCTGCTTCCATCGCTGTCGTAAATTGTCCAAGAAACATAGCCGCCGACATTTTCATGTGATAATTATGCAAACAGGATATAAGGTAAAACTCCTCTTTACCGCGAAGTGCGAGGTATTCTAAATCAAGTTCGATTGCCCGATTATTCGATTCAATTGCTTGTTTATAATGGCCGCAGAGCATGTCGATATGAGTCGACATGTGAGTAAGATGTCCACTGTCGATTTTCATATTGCGTAACTGATCAGCTATCTCTAATGCATCTTCTGGCCTTGGTGACATTTCCACTGCGTGAATATACAGGTGCAAAATACCTGGATGATTTTTTTTTGATAGAGCAAGACCATGTTCTAAAATTTGACACACCTCGTCAGTGTGCGCACCTAACGTATGCAACCCTGTTTTAATATCCCAAAGTTGCCAACGATGGAGATTCATTAATGCTTCAGCTGTCAGGGTAATGACATCTAAATTTCGTGGAAAATTCTTCAGCACAGCACGCATCTTTACAGCATAATGAATCTCAGCCTGCTCGAGAATTTTGATAGTAGCAGACGGATTATTTGGGAATTTCTGCCCTAAAGCTTGAATTAACTCTTGTTCAAGTGGGGTATGGTTATAACTCAGTTGATGTGCTTTATAACAGGCTTCATGACAGGTTTTAATTGTTGAACCGCGCTCAAGTTGGCCATAATAATCCCAAGGTTTGTTGTAAAAAGAACCCTTGGCGTATGCAATCCCCCAATAACCCATAGCACAGTCAGGGTCTTCAGTAATGCTATTTTGAAAACAGCGAATAGCCTCTTCATGATTAAAGCCATAGCACCAGGTCAGTCCACGATCGAACCAACGTTGTGCCACGTCTGATGATGTCGAGATTAGAAAGCTATGATTACCAAGATCGAAATAACTTGCCATGTCGGTTGATCGTTTAACAATAAACGTCTGAGTATATTGAAAAAATCAAACTATACTGTGGTTTATATCAATGTATCTGTTGCGTTCAGTTAACCGTTTAATGAAATTACTCTAAGGAAACTAAAGTGAATAATAGCCAGCGTTTTGATGTTACTAACACTCTTCAAACTATGAGAGCGATGGTTACAACGGGTGTTGGTGGCTACGAACGACTGGAATACAAGGAGGTGCCAATGCCAAAACTTAGAGCGGATGAAGTATTAATCGAAGTGCTTGCAGCAGGCGTTAACAATACTGAAATTAATACTCGACTCGGTTGGTATTCAGATTCAGTCACAACTAGTACTGAACTGGCATCGGATCATGAAGTAGATGATATAGCCGATGGAGGGTGGAATGGGCTAACTCCGTTCCCCTTTATTCAGGGTACTGATTGTTGTGGTCGAGTAGTCAAAACAACTTCCAATAAGTTTGACTCCCTATTAGGTTGTCGTGTTTTAGTTCGAGCCTGCATGCGCTCATATGGATTTAATTCGTTTGAAAACCGGTGGATGGGTTCTGACTTTGACGGCGCATTTGCACAATATGTGGCGGTGCCTGCCAGTGAAGTTTTTAAAATTGATTGTGACTGGAGCGATGTTGATTTAGCCACTATTCCCTGTGCCTACGGCACCGCAGAGAACATGGTTCACCGCGCCAGCGTTACCAGTGACGACACCGTATTAGTCACGGGTGCCTCGGGTGGTGTCGGGTCAGCGGTGGTGCAGTTGGTTAAGCGTCGTGGCGCTAAGGTTATTGCATTATCGAGTGCTTCGAAGTTTGATCATTTGCAACAATTGGGTGCTGACCAAATATTTGAAAGAGGGGCCGATTTGACTCAGTTATTAGGTGATCGGTCGGTCGATGTGGCATTTGACAATGTGGCAGGTGAGGGTTTTGGGTCAATATTGAAAGTGTTGAAACCAGGTGGTCGATACGCTTCTTCTGGTGCGATTGCTGGCCCACTGGTGGCGCTAGACATGCGCCATTTTTATCTTAAAGATTTGAACCTTATTGGTTGCACTGCTTGGGATGAAGCCATTTTCCCCAATTTAATTTCATACATAGAAAAAGGCGACATTAAGCCACTAGTTGCGAGGACGTTTGCTTTAAAAGATATGGCTCAGGCACAGCAATTGTTTCTAGAAAAAAAACATTTCGGTAACTTTGTTCTCGTTCCGCCAGCAACGAGTGCTAATACCTGATCACTATACTTAATAATTAATATTGTTCTGCAATATAAATAAATAACGGAAGTGTAACGAACGATACGATCACTTGAAAAGTGAGAATGTTAGACATCAATTCAGCATTGCCACCCATTTTTCGCGCCATCACATAGGCCGATGCAGCGGTGGGTACTGCCCCCGCTATAATGGCAACAGTGCGAGGTAAACCTTCCAACCCAACTAATGAGGCTATGCCAATAACCATCAGTGGCATACCGATGAGACGAATTAATACGCCCACGGTAACTAACAGTTTGTCTCCCGCAATAAGATCAAGTCTCAACCCTGCACCGACCGCCAGCAACGTGAGCCCTAAGGCACCATCACCAATGATGTCGATGGTATTAAAAAGCAGATCTGGCATACCAGTCCAGTTCAAAGCCAGTCCAGCACCACAAGCGATGATCAGTGGGTTGGTGATAATGCGAAATAATATTTGTCGACCATTGGCAACGCTGCTGTTGCTACCATAAATTGTAAGCACAATCACATTGGCGATATTAAGTACGGGCACCATAATAGCCAGTGCCAGTGCTGCCAGTGTAATGCCAGAATCACCGTAAAGTGGGCCAATAATAGCCAAGGCAACAAAACCATGAAAGCGCGTTGCGCCCTGAAACAAGCTGCTAAAAGTAGGGCCGCTATTGGGGTATCGAGATCGTAATAGGTGATGCATTAAGATCAGCAGAAAAGACATACCAGCAATAGCCGATACCAATACCAGCATGAAGTCGAGTACAGGAACGCTGGTTAAGTTAGCTCGGCTTAACGTGCGGACGATGAGAAAGGGGAGCAGCAAATAAAAGCACATGTGCTCTATCGCTGACCAGACCTGCTCACCCGCTATTCGAGTCCGAAACATTAAATGCCCCAGCGCGATGATAAGAAAGATCGGTGCAATGGCACTTAGCGTAGTGATCAATTAATAATCCTTTGAGTCAGCCGTAAGCGTTAATAAAAACTAGTTTTTGCTTGAATATGGTTTGATAGCTCGCCAGCTAAATAGAGCAGATGATTCTTTTATAGTCTCAAATTGACGCTCAAATTTAGCTGCCAATAAGGGTGGCGATAACTCTGAGCCACCAAAGGCTTGAAACAACGAATATTCTGACCCGGCACTTTTTTCTCCTCCGATGAAGCTGCTGCCCGAGTCATCGCATAGTGCTTTGAGAGAGCAAGCAAACTTATCTCGGAGGGTATTAATGTCAACAATTGCTAGTTGATAAGCTGCGGCATCGTCACTGGCGAGTGTGATTCGATTATGAGGGTCGACACCACAGGGGTTGAGATGCCCATAAACAATAATCTGCCCCGTAATACTGTCGTGAGATTTGATGTACTGATCAACTGACTCAACATAATGTTGATTTGCACGCCAAAGTTGATCCATCGCGTCAGCAACACAGTCCTGATTGAGCTTTATGTTAATGTCAGTATGGTATTTGAAAATAAAACGCCCTTTGGGTGCTTGGGTGCGAGCGGCAAAAGGAACACCTTCGCGAACTGCTCGCATTTGATCGGGATCTTTGAATATTTCAGTATGATCAAGTGCTATGTTGGCAATAGTCAATTCGTCTGCCTCAATATCATCGACCAGCTCAAACAAAAACTCATCAACAGGCAGATGGCTATAGCCATTAACAAAAATTAAGCCGTCTGCATTCGCTGCTTGGCAGTTTGATTGTAACTGTTTAGCGCGGTTCGTTAACGCATTATCGCCACTGGCTACAAACGGTTGCATTGCATCGATGGTGATATGTTCAAGGCCTAATATCAAATTGGTGCCACCATCGTTTGAGAATACCTTTCCATTCTCAATCTTTAGGTAACAAAATGAAGATAAATGCTGGAGTAGTCGAGACAGTTCAGTCGGTGAATTATTTACCGGAATTGCAAACGCTATTTCAACAGCTGGCAATTCTACATAGGCGCAACATACTGCTGACACTATTCCAGTCCAACCGTAAGTGCCTGCATAATACTTCAGGTCGTCACCATCGATGCGCCGTAAATTATCACCATTATGCATTGATACTTCGATCACGCTATCGCTAAAATACCGTCGTTGAGGCCCCATACCACCAGTCATAAATGTGGCCCCCACCTGAGCATAGGTGTAGCTGGTTAAATCAGCACCAAGGACTTTAAATTGTTCGCCAAGTTCGGCGCCTAATACCTGATTCAGTTGAGCCAAGGTGATTGAACTACCGGCATAGATCCTGTGTTGTTGTTCATCGATAATAATGTCATCTAATCCAACGGTTGTAATGTCAACTTCGCCAGAACGTGCAACCTGAGGAAAGCTAGTGGTGCAGAGCTGGATTCCAATAACTTTTTTACCCTTCGGCTTTTCAACTTGAAACACGCCGCCACCGCCAGAAACTGACGATAGTGGCATTAGACAAAAGTCAGGTTGATGAACCTGTTTGATTTGCGTTATCGAGTCGACTAAATCATGACCTTTGATCGAATAAATATAATCCAGCTCTACAGCGATGTTTTCACCATCAACTATGTCAGGATTTATTGAATGCAGTTTTATAGACATACCATAATTAGCTGAACAAATTGATACAGTATATAGGCTTGTGTCAATTAAAGGGCTTGCTTCTCACTAATCAATAGCAAAATCTTTGATATTAATATGTGGTCAATCCTACCTTAATTAATACGGATGGTGTTGGCTTGATCAGCAAGCTACCGTTGCTGTTATTGTTTTACAAAAGACAAAGCTATACTTTAGAATATGCTTCCAAACTGCTGCCAATAGGCTATTGCAAATAGTTTAATTCTTACGGAACGTGATTGAATGCTGATCGAATTACTTGATTTAATGACTTTATCATTACTGGAGTTTAGTTTTATAGCCGCATGCGTACTGGTCGGTGCGATTATAAAAGGCTATTCGGGATTTGGGGCCTCTATATTGTGGGTGGTCAGTATTTCACTGGTATTACCGCCGATTCAGGTTGTACCAATGCTGTTAATGTTTGAGATCATTTCAAGTTTTTGTCTGTTGCCCGGTATATGGCGAAAAGTTCAGTGGAAGTCCATTAGCCATTTGATGATAGGCACCTTAATCGGAACACCCTTAGGGATTTATGCTTTAGCTTCGCTGTCTGCTTCGAGCATACGCATAACGCTTGCTGTGACAGTATTAACGACTGCGATATTATTGTTGCGCGGTTTTGCACTAGAAAAAATGCCCAGCAAACGAGCAACTGTTGGTGTTGGCGTATTGGCTGGTGTGCTAAATGGCAGCATGAGTATTGGTGGGCCTCCGGTCGTTTTATTTTACTTTTCAACACCGATAGGTATAGCGGTTAGTCGTGCCTCCATGATTGCTTATTTCTTTGGTCTGGATGCAGTGGGGACGGCAATGTTGTCATATCAGGGACTGATTGATGAGGTTGTACTTTGGCGGACAGTATGGCTAATGCCTCTGCTGTTGTTGGGAACATTAATTGGTAATTTGAGTTATAAAAAAACTAATCCAGATCGGTTCAAAAAAGTCGCCTTATATATCTGGGTGATTCTTTCCTTCTTGTTATTGATTCGGGTTGCGTGGGAGTTTAGTTAGAAATTAATAGAATCATTAATGTTAAATAGAAAATAACTTTTCGACCCAGCCATTCGACAGGTAGAATGCGGCCGCTGTATCAACAATGGAACGATAATGGACCTATCCATTTTACTTATATTTATTCCGACCTTCTTCCTTGTGTCCATAACACCTGGCATGTGTATGACCTTAGCCATGACTTTGGGTATGACCATTGGACCAAGGCGTACATTTTGGATGATGTTAGGTGAGGTTGTTGGAGTAGGAATTGTTGCCATATTGGCGGTACTAGGTGTGGCTGCAGTTATGCTGCAATCCCCCGGAATTTTTGTAATGCTTAAATGGGCTGGCGGTCTTTACCTGGCCTATCTCGGGCTGCAAATGTGGCGATCTAAAGGCAAAATGGCTATCCCTGACAGCAATGTAGCGCCAGCGCAGGTAAGTCGTTCACAATTGGTAATACAGGGTTTTGTGACAGCCATAGCCAACCCCAAAGGGTGGGCTTTTATGATTTCATTATTACCCCCTTTTATTCAACCGAATCATTCTATTATCTTACAGTTGAGTCTGTTGGTTGGAATTATTGTAATATCTGAATTCGTATGTATGACCATTTATGCTACCGGTGGAAAAACGTTACGTGTCTTCCTCAAAAAAAGTGGCAACGTCAGATTGTTAAATAAGATATCGGGCACACTAATAATAGGCGTTGGTATTTGGCTTATCCGTAGCTAATGATCCAATAATAAAATAACCTAGCTGAGCTGATTGTATGACCGTCAAAGCATTAATTTTTGATTTGGGTAATGTTGTTATCGATATTGACTTTGAGCGAATCTTTCAAAAATGGAGCTATTATTCAGGTGTACCCATCGAGCAAATGCAGGCTAATTTTCAGATGGATGCTGCGTATAAACAACACGAAAGGGGCGAAATTGAAGGCGTTGAATATCATCAACATCTAGAGCAGACAATTGAAATGAAGTTATCCTATGAACAGTTTTGTGAGGGTTGGAATGACATCATGGTGGCACCAATTGATGAAACTGTTCGTCTGTTAGAGTCGCTGCGTGATCGAGTCCCTTTATATGCTTTAAGTAACGCCAATACGTTGCATAAAAATTTTTGGGAGAAAACCTACCACAAGGAGCTAAGTCACTTTGAACAAGTCTTTGTATCCTCAGATATGGGCAGTCGTAAGCCAGAGCCTGCAATCTATCTTCAGGCACTCGAATTGATTGGTGTTGATCCAAAGAATGTCATCTTTTTTGATGATTTGGCCGTCAATATTGAAGCTGCAAGGGCCTTAGGAATGACGGCGGTGCAGGTACATTCACCACGGGATATTCAAAACTGTATTGCAGCGCGTTTTTAAAAAACTGATTATTAATAAAAATAATATGTCGTATTTATTTCCGAGGGCTTTTTTACATTCATAATGTGAGAATTATTAGTAATGTAGAGAGGCTGGCCAAAGACAGTAATGTCGAAACAACGATAACGCCACTGGAACGAACGACGAAGGTTTTATAGTGCTGAGCTAATACAAACACCGGTACACCACAGGGCAGGGCAGCTTGCAACACAGCGATCGCTGAAAGCATACTCTCAAGATCAAAAAATTCGTAGGCAAGCCACCCAGTGATTAACGGATGGATTAACAGTTTCACGAATACTAACCAAACGATTTCGGTTGTTTCGCCTTTTACGGAACAACCAGAAATAAACAACCCGGCAGCAAAAAGTGCGCAGGGAATATAGGCGCCAGACAGTAATTCAAAAAAGGTCACAACCGGATCTGCTAATTGAATAGAGTGTGACGAGATCAAAAGGCCGAGTGCAGTAGCAATTAATACAGGGTTTTTCAAAACAGACGCTAACATGGCCTTAATGCAGGGAGCTAATTTTCCACCTCCCGTACTTTTATCAGCTTCTATAAGGATAATTGCTAGTGGCATAAAAACAGCGCCAGTAATCACTGCGCCAATAATACCAGGTACAAATCCACTTTCACCAAACACCAGAAAAATAATCGGCAGGCCGATATACCCGGTACTGGAGTACATCGCACTCAGGGCGTGTAAGGCGTGTCCAGTAAGATGAGTTGGAAAAAAGAAATATGCGATAACTAAACTAAAGCAAAACGTTAACAGCATGCCACCACCTATTACAGCTAAGAACGGCCAGTTAAAAAACGCGTCAACAGGCACTTGGGATAGCTTTATGAATGCCAGAGCAGGCAATGCGATGATATACACAAATTGGCTTAAGATAGTGCTACCACTAGTGGGTAGCAACTTAAAATAACCCACTAGGTAACCTGTTAGCATGATGCAAAAGAGTGGCACAACGACAGTGACTATTACGTTATTCAATAGATGGTTTTCCAGCTGTTTTATACGGAAGGCTCTGAAATCAGAGCTGATCAGCCGTTAGCTTAATAGAAAATAGTGTCATTGCGAAGTAATAGGCCTAAGACGATAGTGGAGAGAGACCCCGAAAGAAAAAATAAGCGTTCCGCCTAAACCGTTAAGTGAGCACCCCATAAATTAGCGCTCCATAAAGTCAAGTTACTGAATAAAGAAAACGGGTGAAGTGTCATCTGCAGTCTAATGGTTGGGCGAGCTAATTTATGAAATTACCACTATGTTTATTGCGAAGGTTATTTTTTAAGACTTTACCCATAGTGTTTCTGGGTAGCTCGTCGACAAAATATATATTTTTAGGTTGTTTATAGTCTGCTATTTTTTCTTTCAGAATTGCTTTCAATAGACTTTCGTTGAGATTTTTACCTGTCTCTAAAACAACAACTGCCAACACCCCCTCACCAAAGTCAGGATGTGGCACGCCAATAATTGCCGACTCATAAACACCCTCAACATCATCCAAAATTAACTCTATTTCTTTTGGGTAAACATTGAAGCCACCAGAAATAATCAGATCTTTTGAGCGGCCAACAATGGATAGATAATTGTTATTATCCATCACACCAACATCACCCGTGATAAAGAACCCGTCGTCACGAAATTCTTCTTTGGTTTTTTCAGGCATTTGCCAATAGCCTTTAAACACATTCGGGCCACGGACTTCGACAGATCCAATTTCTCCTTGAGCGACTTCTTTTCCTGTGTCTTGATCTGTAATTCGAACTTCAATACCTGGTAACGGCATGCCCACTGTACCTGCTCGGCGTTCGCCATCATAAGGGTTTGACGTGTTCATGTTGGTTTCCGTCATACCGTAGCGTTCTAAAATGGCTGTGCCGGTTAATGCTTGCCATTGCTTATGGGTCTCTGCTAATAACGGGGCAGAGCCAGAAATAAATAGTCGCATATTAGCAACCGCGTCACGAGACAGATTGGTAGACTCTAGTAATCTAACATAAAAGGTGGGAACACCCATTAACACGGTGGCTTTTTTCATCAGTGATAAAATAAGGTCACTATCAAAACGGGGCATAAATATCATCGAAGATCCTGCACACAGAGTTGTATTCGTTGCGACAAATAAACCATGAGTATGAAATATTGGTAGCGCATGAATCAATACATCACGCTCGCTAAAACACCAACAGTCTTTCAGTGACTGGGCATTGGATGCCAGGTTGGCATGGCTCAGCATGGCACCCTTTGAACGGCCCGTTGTTCCTGAAGTATATAAAAATGCGGCAAGGTCATTTTCATCTCGTGCGACGGCCTTAAAATTATTATTATTGTTGGCGGGCAATGCATCGGTCAGTGTGCCTGCCCCATCGGCAGAAAGAGTCAACACTGTAGCAACCCCAGTATTGTTAGCCAGTGGTTGTAAAGTGGATAATTTTGTTGGGTCACAAACAAATATTTGCGGTTTAGCGTCCGTCAGAAAATATTCAAGTTCTGAGGGTGTATAGGCAATATTGAGCGGTAAGTAAATACCACCTGCTAATATGGTCCCTAGGTATAATTGTATTGACTCGATCGATTTTTCTACTTGGACAGCGACACAGTCCCCTGGCTTTATGCCTGCAACAAGTAAGGCACTGGCATTTTTTTCTGCGGCATCAAACATTTCTCCATAGGATAGCGTCGTACCATCAAGCATTTCTGCATACAGCGCGTCATCACGACCAACTGAGGTTGCTCTTAAATGATTAGCAAGGTAATTAGAGTCGTACATTATTCATATCCTCATCAATTATTATTTTAAAAGCTTATGTATTGAATCTGAACAGATTACTTTTTTATGGTTAGCAAAGGCTTCGTGGTTGTGTTCAATCGAGCCCAAGTTGTATAAATAGTTAACCATGATACCCCAGGAACTTTTTAGTCTAATGATACTGCTATCTGCTTCACAATTAATCTGTTCAAGGCAGGCACCATTACCCAAATGAAAGCGAGCAACATAATCAAATGGGCGACCATTAGCTATCTTCGCTTGATGCAGATACCACGCGGTTAATTTTTTAAGGCTTAAGTGATCGACACCGGTGGCATCCTTTGACTGATTCAGCAACAGAATTGTTTTGTGCAGTGACTTGGGGATTTCATCAAGTTTGTTTTGATCAATTTGCTGCTGGACCCAAAGTCGCATTTCAGGCAAAGGTGATAGCGTCACGAATTGACTGAGATTGGGGAACTCATGGCGTAACTCTTCAACGGCCTGTTTGATCAAAAAGTTACCAAAAGAAATACCTTGAAGCCCTTTTTGACAATTAGATATTGAATAGAATACGGCTGTGGTGGCCTCTGATGGATTGAGTTGTTGGCGTTTGTTAGTGAGAATAGGTGCGATTGAGGTCGGAATTTCAGCCGTAATAGCAACCTCAACAAATATCAGCGGTTCGGCACTCAATGCTGGATGAAAAAAACCATAAAGACGTCTATCTTCTGCGGCGACTCTTAAACGTAACTCATCCCAACCATTAATTTCATGAATTGCTTCATAGCTAATAATTTTTTCAAGGATAAGTGCGGATGTATTACCCCAGTTGATAAGCCTTAATTCTAAGAAGCCTCTGTTAAACCAGGAGTTAAATAGGTGCCGAAAATCATTATCTATTTGTTTGAGTTCGGTTGTTTTTTCAATTGCAAACAAAAGGTCAGCGCGCATTGATACTAAATCTTGTGTTCCACCAGGTGCACGGTTGAGTCTTCGGATTAATTCTTGGCTTCTGGGCTCACTGGCAATGTGAATGTCTCGAACAAATTTTTGATTGTGGTTTTGGGTGTCGACTTCACCTGAGTCGTCGCTAGTATCTGCCACGGAATTTTTTTTCCATGTGTCAATAACAGTAGATAAATGGGTTTCATTAACACCAAATTGTTTCATCACGTCTTGAAAAAAAGTGCCTTTATCTTTTGTATTTAATACATTATAGCGGTCTAATATCTCACGCCCTAGGGCCAGACTTGTTGCTTCACCTTGCCTTGACAATAATGTCTCACAACGTTCAATCAGGCTTGCCTGCTGATCTTCCAAAGGCATAAGAGAGCGCCCAATGTCACTAACACGAGCCAGCAAATCATTTAATATATAGGCAGCTCTCATTAAAATTCTCCATTCGTTAGCTTTGATAGTCCGTTACTAAACATTGAAGAAAGTAATAACATGACTGTTTTTAAAAGTATAATTATATAATTTTATAGATCAAAAGAAGATAACCTCTCTGTCAGAAGAAACCCACCACCCGGTGCAACAGGCTTAAGTTTTAACGTGTTTAAAATTTCATACGTAGTGGCAACGGCTGCTGAAATAGTTGGAATGCCAGAGGCCTTCTCTATTTTCTCAATGGATGGTAATGATGGCATTTGAACACAAGCAGATGCAATAATGGCATCAACACCAGTGACATCTAACTTCTTCCAAAGTTCGGCGGGTGCATTAGGGTCCTGAGCCGCCACTTCGAGATTGTCTGGAATTTCAAGTGCTATAAAATCTCTAACTTCAATGCCCTCACTTTCAATATAGTCCACCACCATCTTAGTCAGTGGCTTCATATATGGACAAATAATAGAGACTCTCTTAGCGCCTATGGCATGTAACGAATCAATTAAAGCACCTGCTGAGCTCACTGTCGGTGCGGGACTGCCATTGGCAACGCTAGCTTCGTAGAGCCTCTGCTGAGATATTTTATGATAACCAACACCGCGACTCATAATAGCGACTAAGCAAGCATAGGCTTGCACCTCAACGGCAGCATCTGATAATTCTGCGGCACAGCGTAAACTATCATCATCCATTCTTTCTAATTCTTCTTTAGAAACATTTTTCATGCGCATCCTAGAGGAATGAAATGTAAATCGGTCAGGTAAAATATTTTGACGAGCCTGCAATAAAGCTGGAATTTCCGTTTCCATAGTCACATTTGAGCTAGGCACTATAAGCCCGATGCGACGATACGAATTTTGTAAATTCATAAAAGTTAAATCCAAATTAATACGTTTAGGGATGCCCTGACTAATTCAAGACATCCGAGATTACAAAAGTTTGTGCTAGATAATCTATGGTTGAATCATTCAGAAAACCCTTAATTAAAGAGACGTTCCCATGAGCATATCGGGCAACCAAGTTGCCAAGCTTGGCATCAGACAAAGTAATAAAATAGCCACCACCATGCAGGCAACAAAAGGTAACGATCCTAACAAAATAGATTTCAACGGTATCTGTGGCGCTATGCCATTAATGACATATAGGTTTAATCCGACGGGGGGGGAAATCAAACCGATTTCCATATTGATGGTCAGCACAACAGCAAACCAAATAGGGTCAAATCCCGCATTAATAATAATCGGTAGTAAAATGGGTGACGCCATTAAAATGACAGCTACTGGGGGCAGAAAGAATCCTGCAAACAGTAGGAAGATATTAATAACAATCATCAAGTACCAACGATTGATGTCAAGCGTACCAATCCATTCTGCGATCGACTGGGTAATAGAAAGGCTGGATAGCATGTATGAGAAAACGCCCGCCGCAGCGATAATAAACAAAATCATCACGCTCTCTTTTGTACTATCGCGAAGTACTAGCCATAAATCTTTGGGGCTGGTGAGACGATAAATAACGATCGCAATGACAAGACAAAGCAAAGCTCCGACCGCCGCCGTTTCTGAGGGTGTCGCAACCCCTCCATACATGGAATAAAGTACACCGATAATAATTGCTATAAAGGGTAAGACGCGAGGTAAAATTTCAAACTTTTCGCGCCAGCTATATACGGTCTTAACCATAAGCGCCTGATTGCCAGAACGCCAAGTCGCATAAATTGACCATGCCATAAACAGAGCCACTAACATTATACCGGGAATAACACCGGCTAAAAATAAGCGGCCAATAGATGTTTCAGTCGCAATACCGTAAACAATCATAGTAATGGATGGTGGAATTAAAATACCTAAAGTGCCACCTGCTGCAATAGAGCCTGCTGCAATGCCTTCAGGATAACCACGTTTGAGCATTTCGGGAATACCCATCTTGCCGATAGCGGCACAAGTTGCTGGGCTAGAACCCGACATGGCAGCAAACATAGCGCAGGCACCAAGGTTGGAAATGACTAAGCCACCCGGTACGCGAGTCAACCAGCGCTCCAATGCCTCATAAAGGTCAGCACCGGCTCTGGTGGATGAAATAGAGGCTCCCATGATGATAAACATTGGAATCGATAACAGGGCAAAACTATCGAGTTTACCAAAAAATATTTCTGGCATTAACGCCAAAGACGGTGCGCCGTCAAATATCAAAATAAATAAGCCAGAGACAACCAATAAACCAACACCAACCGATATGCCAGAAAACAATATTAGAATGGTCGTGATACCAACTAAGGCACCTAATAAAAGTGGATCCATTACTCTTCTCCCAGGCCAAAAGGGGCTTCAATTTTTAATATAACGGCGATTAAATCAGCCAGTAACTGCAGTATGAGTAATCCAAAGCCTATTGGTAAAGAGGAATAAACAATCCATAAAGAGGGTGCCCAAACACTATCTGAGGTCCAGCCACGGGTAAACGCTAAATGCCAAAATTCGAAGCTAAACCAAAGCATGATGGCAATTGTTACAATCGAAATCGTGTAGGTGAATATAGCTAAAAAATATCGCCCAACGACAGGCAGCATGAGGGGAATTAAATTGACGTTAACATGGCCTCGTAACTGTTGGACAAATGGAAGGCCAATAAGTGTGGCAGCAACAATTAAAAACACCACTGCTTCTGTTTGCCAAACGGTGGAACCATTAAGTGCGAAGCGGACAAAAATCATTTGGCAGGTAATGGCAATAGCGGCTAGGGTCATTCCAGCCGAGCACCAGCCAGATAAAGTCGATAAAAAAGAAACGACTCTGAAAAAAAGGTATTTCTGTTTTTTATCGATAGAAGAATCGATGTGTAAATCAGCGCTCATGTCATTACCTTTTTTATTCTTTAATACGTTTTAAAGGCCTTTCTTTGCAATGGCTAGGGCAAAGAAAGGCCAATTACTTTTAGCTACTTAACAGACAGCGCCATATCTAGTAGTTCCTGACCATCTTCCACAGAGTTTACAAATTCTTTGTAGGATGTTTTTTCTGCAATCGCACGCCATGCATCAAAATTAGCTTGCGTCATTTCTGCAATTTCAACACCCGCTTCACGGAAAATTTCTGTTGATTTAGCGTCTTGAGTTTTCGCTTCCTTTAAGTAAAACGCTTCAGCTTTTTTAGCTGCCGCTAATAATGCTGTCTGTTGTTTTGTATTTAAATCGTCAAATTTATCCTTGCTCATGATAAGTGGTTGATATAAAAACCACAGGGCTATATTTTTAGACGCAGGGGTATAACATTTGACCTGCTCATATATACGGTAGGATACGAACGATGATGATGATGTATTAGCTGCATTTAAAACGCCAGTTTGCATGGCACTATAGATATCGGCTGAACTCATTGAGGTAATTGAAGCACCGGCACCAATTAACATTTGCTCAAAAGATTTTCCTGCTGCTCGAATCTGAAGGCCTTCCACGTCTGCAGGTTTAACAATACATTTATCCTTACCAACAAAACCACCAGCAAGATAACCATGTACCAAAACCATTACGTTATCTTCCGCCATTTTTTCCTGCAACGCCTCCATGAACGGTGACTGAGTTAGTCTCGCTGCATGATCATGGTTTTTTACTAAGCCAGGCATCAAAGTCAAGCTAACGGCAGGTTGTTGTCCTGCAGCATAGCTTAATGGAAAAACTGACATGTCTAATAAGTTGCGGCTGATAAAGTTATATTGTTCTTTCGGTTTAACCAAAGATTTTGAAGGGAATATTTTAATATTAAGATCGACCCCTGCAGCTGATACCTCATCAGCAACTATTTGTGCCACTTTGTGGCGCACATCTTTTGTTGACCACTGATGTGACAGTTTGAGCTCAGTGGCATTAGCCGCCGACCCAGAAAAGATTAATATTGCACCTAATGTCACTTTTTTAATTGCATGTAACTGAAACATTGCTATTTCTCCCCATTTAGTTGAGCGTGGATAGTATAGCTTGGCGTATACATATACAACCTATAAAAATACATATAAGATTTATCCATAGACAATGTATAATTAAATTATAACTTTATTACCTAAATGAATGGAAAATTCATGACACGCGCTGCCGATAAACTAATATCACAAATCACCCAAGAAATTTCTTCAGGGTTGTTACGGCCAGGCGATCAGCTCGAAGAAGCCGCTTTATCAGAAAAGTTTAACGTTTCACGGACACCTATTCGAGAAGCTATTAGAGCTATGGTTGGACTAGGTCTTTTGGAAACTAAACCAAGAAAGGGTGCCATTGTTCGAGTCTTAACGTCCAAAGAATTGCTTGATTTATTCGAAGTGGCGGCTGGTTTGGAGGGTATGGCTTGTCGTTTAGCGGCGACTAGTCTTACTGAAGAGCATGCAGAAACGATTCAAAATGCGTTGGGTATTTGTAATGCAGTAGCGGATACTACTGATAAAGTCCAATACAGCCTTGCCAACCTAGAATTTCATGCAGCGATTCACGCTGCGACGGATAATCACTGGTTAATAGAGCAGCTTCAACATATTGGGATACACATCAACCCCTATCGTTCTTTGCCTTATGACCTCCGCGGGCGGCTTACAAAATCAACAGAAGAGCACGCCGCTATTTGTGAGGCCATTCTGTCTGGTGAAGGTGATAAAGCGAGCGAGCTGATGCGCAACCATATTATGCTTCAGGGAAAACGCATACCGTTTGTGCTCAAACTTTTAGCCCAGTAATTTTTTATAGGGTACCCAATAGTTAGAAAATAATAGTCAGCTCGTTATGCTAACTAGTAAAATTTCAGCTTAATAGAAGTCATTCGGCTTTAACTGAGGCCCATTAATTCAGGTAACCATAAGACAATGCCTGGCATCGCTACCAGTGCAGCAATGGTTATTGCGTCGGCAATGAAAAATGGCATAACGCCGCGAAAAACATCCTGAACACTGCATTCGGGTCTTACCCCTGCGACGACAAAACAGTTGAGGCCAATGGGTGGTGTGATTAAACAGAACTCGGCCATTTTAACGACAATAATGCCGAACCAGATTGAACAGCCGACACTCGATACGCCAAATGCCGAATCAGCCGCCGTTATAGCGTCACCTCCATTAAGCGCAATGACGGCGGGGTAAACCACGGGCAAAGTCAGCAGTAACATGCCGATGGCATCCATGAACATACCGAGTACGGCATAGGCGAGTAGTATGAATACCAAAGTCATCATAGGACTTTGATCTAGGCTAGTAATCCAGTCAGAAAAAGCAGAGGGTAAATCAGCAAAGCCAAGAAAACGCACATAGAGTAAAACACCCCAAATAATGGTAAAGATCATTACGGTCAGTTTTGCGGTTTCCATTAATGCGCCTTTTAATTCATTCCAACGCATGCCTTTTTTTAATGCCATACAGAGTATGACGAAGGCACCAAGTGAACCCGCTTCGGTAGGTGTGCCAACACCGCCATAAATACAAACGACAATAATACCAACCACAAAAAATATGGGCATAGCAGCGGGCAGCGATTCAAATCGTTGTGCCCAGCTATAACCGGTCACAGGTGGACCAAAATCCTTTCTGGTTTTGGCCATGAAGATAATCAGGCCAGCATAAACCAGTGCGGAAAAAGCCCCTGGCAAGAAACCCGCCATAAGCAGTGCGCCGACATCCTGCTCGACAATAATGGCGTAAATAACGAGTATTGCGGAAGGTGGAATGAGCGAGGCTAGCGTGCCACTGGCTGCTACCACGCCTGCTGCAAATCGTTTGTCGTAACCTAGCTTTAACATTTCGGGAATGGCGATTCGAGCAAATACGGCTGATGTTGCAACCGATGCACCCGATACTGCAGCAAATCCAGCCGCTGACAATACGGTGGCTACACCCATACCGCCTGGTAACCAGCCAACCCATCGTTTGGCTGCCTCAAAAAGGGCGCGAGTTAGTCCAGCATGATAAGCCAGAAAGCCGATTAAAATAAACGTTGGAATGAGTGACAGCGAAAGTGTCGAGACTTTTGAATGAGGTATGGTGCCGGCCATTTTTATCGCAACCAAAATACCCCTGTCGAACCCCATTTTTGCTGAGAATATCCAGACCAAACCGATGAATCCAGCCATCGCTGCGGCAAAGGCGACGCGCACACCAATCAGTACCAAGACTAACATTACCCCAGTGACCCATAAGCCAATTGAAATTGAGTCCATTTGCCCCAGTGTTTCGAACAAATTCACTTTTCCTCTCCTTTTTGAACTTCTCCCATAAGAGATTCAGCTTCTGCTGCGGCTACGGCTGCGGCATCTTCAATTAATGGCACGGCAACAGGTGTGTCGCCTCCTTCTTTCACGGCACGACTATAGGCCCAGATTTGTAAAATTAGGCGCAGTGCTAGAATGCTAAGTGCAACCGGAACGACGAGTTTAGCTGGCCAGATTGGAAGGTTGATATCCATTGACGAGTCGCCAATTTGATAAGCCCTAAGGAAATGTAGAAAAGAACCATAAATGAGTACCAGAGTGACACCCAGCATTAAGATGACGGATAATAATTCGGTGATCCATAAAGGCCGTCCTTGAATTCTGCCTACCAGCATATCCATTCGAATATGACCGCCTTCACGCTGCGTGAAGGCAATGCCAAGAAAAGCAAAAAAGGCCATGGACTGTTCGACCCAATCGATATAGCCAGACACGGGTAACGAGAAAATCCAGCGACCCAGTACATTTGTTGTGGCAAGGAATACGAGCAAAAAAATGACGATGCCACCAGCCAAAGTCAGTACAGTTTCAAACTTGAGGAATAATCTGTCGATCTTACTCAGATAGCTATTGTCTTCTAGCACTCTATTCGAACTCGACATGAAATATCTCCAGGCAGAAAAACACCGCCGCAGGTAATGTCTTAAAATTAATAGCTGTAAGACGCCAACAGGATGTTGTTGTGGCTAATGCCACAATTCATTGTGATGATTCTACTGGCATTTAAATGAATACTGGCCAAAGCCAGCATAATAAAATTATTTAACTTAACCGCAGTGCTACCGCAAAAGATTCTGCGGTAGCATCCGTTTTAACTTTATTTACTATTCTACTGGTTGAATAAATCTTCAGTGAAGTCATAAAGCGCTTTCGAGTCAAATTGATCAGCGTATTTTTTGATCCAAGCTGCGCGAACTGATGTTGCTAATTTATCTAACTCAGCTGTTTGAGCCGGTGAAAAAGTAACACTGACTAAGCCTGCATCCTTAACTGCTTGCTTATACTTTTTTGTTGCATGGTTGTTGTAGTTATCAACATAAAATGTAATTGCTTCATCTACAGATCCTAGTAACGCCTGACGATTTGAATCGCTCAATGCATTTAATGCGTCAGTATTGACTACGACTGGGCAGTTGGCCGAACCAAGATTCAAGTTAGTTGAAGCCCATTTTCCTACCTTGAAAGTTTTGGTTGCAACGTGGGCATGCGGAGCAAATGTGGCCGCATCGATAACGCCTGAATCCATCGACTGACGAACTTCTGAGAAGGGTACTCCTGTTTTAACCGCCCCTAATTTACCCAAAACACCCATGATGCCACCTGGTCCTCGAACTCTCAGACCGCTGAACTCTGACAGTTTAGTCATTGGATCTGATTTACTCACAATGTTGTATTGTGGCATGGGTGTAGGCATCAAGATGGTTGCATTCCAGCGTGCAAGGTCCTTTATTACGATGGGGTTCTGATAAACTTTGGTATAAATTTCGGCTGAACGAGCAAGCGATACATCTTTGGCAAACGGTAGTTCTGTGACCGTGATGGTTGGGTTTTTATCACTGTGATAAAACGAGCAAAACTGAGCCATTTCAAAAGCGCCAAATGAAATGCCGTCGAGGTTCTCTTTAGATTTAGACAGTCCGCCATAAGAAATATTGAGCTTGAATTCACCATTAGTTTTACTACTCACTAATGCCGCCAACTTTTCTACATTTTCAGTAAATGCACGTTGCTTACCCCAAAGCGAAACATTCCATTCGGTTGCTGCTTGAACTTGCGTTGCCAACAGGGTGGCACCGATAGCTGAGGTTAAGATGATGTTTTTGATTTTCATAAATACTCCAATGGTTAATCTTTAGTAGGGTTTTTAAAATCTATTATTGTAATCATTCAATACAATATTATTTACAGCAATTGACGTGCCATATTGTTTAAAGTGATATTAAATAGCAGTTTAAAAAATTTTTGAGTGGTTAAGCTGCATCGGTAAGATATATAGTTCTTATAAATCAGCGCCAATAAGATAATTTATTCTTATTTTTAGTTTGACCTAGGCTTAGTATCTGGAATTTTTTCCAATTAGGCTACTTTTTATAGTCGGTAGTGATAATTTGAAACCGAGTTGTCTTTTGGTTGAAGTTACGCCGCTCGAGTTTGAGGTCTTCAAGCACTGCCGATACTTTGCCCTTATGCTGGCTTAGTTTACTTCTGATTAGGTTTTCTTCATAGGCATCTACTTGCTGTTTGAGTGACATTTCGGCTTCTTCGATTAGGTCGTTGCCTGCTACCAGTGCATGGTCAATGTCCTTGCAACCATTGATAACAAAGCGGGTTGCGACATTGATTAGTTCTCTGATATTGCCAGGCCAGCCATAGTTTAATAAGGCTTGTTCTGTGGCAAGGGATAAAGAACTGTATGTGATCGTAAAACTCTCACAATTTTTACGTACAAAATATTCAAATAGAATCAGAATGTCTTCTTTGCGTTGACGCAAAGGTGGAATATTGCATTCTCCAACCTGCAAACGAAAATATAAATCTTGGCGGAAACTAACATGGTTTCTTAAGTCGTCCTTGCTCGCAGAGATAATACGAAAATCGGTGTGTATTTCCTTATTACTGCCAAGTGGTGTTATGACACCATCTTGCAAAACACGTAGCAATTTTGCTTGAATAGCAGGCTGTAGGCTTTCAATTTCATCAAGAAATAAGCTTCCACCCGTGGCAAATTCTAGCTTGCCAACGCGCGAACTAGAGGCATCGGTAAAGGCTCCTTTTATGTATCCAAATAATTCAGCTTCTGCCAGATGGTCTGGTATTGCAGCACAGTTGAGTGTGACGAAAGGGCCATGGCTACGATCACTATAGTCGTGCAGGCATCGCGCAACTAGCTCTTTACCTGTGCCTGTCTCGCCATAGATCAAAACAGGAATGTCCATGGGTGCGAACTTTAGCAGGTTTTGTTTGAGCTGTTTAACCATTGAGCAATGGCCAATAATGCGGTGATCAATCGACCGGTGTTGCTCCAGCTTTTGTTTTGTATGTAGCAGAGATAAGCTGAGAAAACGCTTGTCTACAGCCCGCTGTATGCTTTTAAGCAGTCGATCGGTATCGACGGGTTTTTCAATAAAGTCATAGACACCATACTTCATTGCTTCAACTGCAATGGTGATGTCACCATAACCCGTCATGAGAATAACTGGGATATTGGCATCAAGTGCGTTGACTTGTTTTGAAAACTCAAGCCCATCTCCACCAGGCATACGTAGATCGGTGATAATGACGACGGGTGATTGTGCATTTAATGTTGCAAGTGCCGGCTTAGGAGAGTCAAATTCTTTTATGTTTTGATATTGAGTCGACAGTAAATCCACCATGTTTTCACGTACGTCTTTATCGTCATCGATGACGATAATAGTGATTGATGGCTGATTAATGTCAGGTAATTGAGTCATGTTTTATTGGCCAATTTAATGCTAGCCGAAGCTAATCTTTGTCGAGTGGCAGGGTAATTGTGAACCGTGCACCCTGTGGCCGGTTTTCGGCTACAATAGAACCGTGATATTCTTGAATTATCTCGTAACAAATAGACAAACCAAGCCCGAGCCCTTTGCCAATGTCCTTAGTAGTGAAGTAAGGATCAAATAACTGTCCCATAACGCGTGAATTAATTCCATCACCCTGATCTTCAATTGTGATGACCGCCTTATTATAGATAGATACCATCCCAATAGTAATAACGGGTTGTTCATATTGTTGCATGGCATCGATCGCGTTCTGAATAATATTCGTCAAAACAAGGTCGAGTTTAAGTGGATTTATTTTTACCGTCACTAATGTCTGCATGTTTTCTAAGTTAATATATACCTTCTTTTCTTTAAGTTTATCCTGATATAGGTAGATTGATTGTTTTATTAGCAAGGCCAAATCCTGCCGCTGGATATCCTCACCATCTTCGTACGAAAAATACTTCAATAGTTTAATCACTTTGTTCATTTTTTCACTGAGAGGTGCCAAACGAGAAATAGAACGGATAGCTCCTGTCCAGTCATCCTTATTAACTTTTAATTGGGCCGCCGTAATAGAGCTATTCATGGCCGAAAGGGGTTGGCTAAGTTCATGCACAACCGTGGCGGCCATCTGTCCTAACGCAGCGGCTTTACTTTGTTGAACCATTACCGCCTGTGCGTCGCGTAATGCTTGAGTTCTATACTCGACCTGTTCTTCTAATGATTCATTGAGTTTGATAACTGCTTGTTCCGCTTTCTGCCTTTTTTCAATGTTGATCAATGTCACTAATAGACGGGTATCATTTTCTATATTGGCTTGGCTGATGGCAAACATGACGGGTGTCGATTTTTGATTTTGGCTTAAAACGGTGGTTTCATGAAAGGGAACCATGACATCGCTATGTTGTGATAGATAACTTTCAAATGGCGCAATCATTCGCATATCGAGAACTGATTGAATCGAAACGTATGGTAGTTTTTCAGTCAATATATCGAGTTGCAGGAGTCCCCTAGCGGCATCATTTAAAAATAATATATCGCCTTGTTGATTTATGGAGACTACCCCTATCTGAATTTTATCGATAATGGTTTCTAGTTCACGACTGTGCCTGAGCTCATCGACAGCAGCTTGTTTACGTGACAGTAGCTTTGATTGTCGCTCTCGATAATATAAATAACTTAAACATAGTGCACCTAAAAAGATAACAAAGAATACGAATGCATTTTGAGTAAAACGACTGTTTTTTTCTAGGTAGTATAAGTTCCAACGGGTGTCAGTTATGGGGAACGAATTAACCAAGTAGGCTTCATCATCAATAATCCAAAAAGACAGCGAAAGATTTAGGTAGCGAGCCAGCTCATAGGTTTTCTGAAATAGGCTGGATATTCTGGTTTTACCAAACTGCTGTTGTTTGAGCATTGAAGACTGCAACTGTTCGGATAGAGGTCCCACGCTTTTATACCGCCATTGCTCATTTCCGCTTAGGATAATGACATTGTTTTGAGACGCAACTAGTATGTTCTGTCCTGCATCACGCCAGCTCTCCTCCCACTCACGTAAGTCAAGCTTCACTACAATGACACCAATAACGTTGCCTTCGATATTTAACACTGGCTCAGAAATGAAGAAGCCAGGTATGCCCGTCGTAACACCGATAGCGTAATAGAATTGTCGGATTTTTTTTTCAATGGCATTTTTGAAGTAGGGTCTAAAGGAATAGTTTTGATGCAGGAAGCTGCCGTTTTGGTCAAAGTTGCTGGCTGCAAGCACCGTCCCAGTTTTATTCATTAAGTAAACTGCGCTGGCACCAGAACGATTAGCTACGAATTGAAGTTGACGATTTAAATTGTCCCGATCACTGTTCTGGTGTTTATTTTGGTTGGTCAGTGAATTTTGAACATTATCGTCACTAGCCAATAAGGCGGGTAAATACTCATACTGGCTGATCGACGCTTTAAAAGATTGCTGGAAAAAACGCGTACTAGACGGTTGCTCAAGATTCCATGAGTTGAGCTGGAAACAATAGAAAGCGATGCTAACAATCAATGAAAATAGACACAAAAATAAGGGAGGCGCTATTAGTTTTGACTTCATAAGCTTTCGACGTAGGGCGGAAAAATTTATTCAGAAGAGTCTTTATTTTGCACTATTAGAGTGCGTTTTCCCACAACGGATGTTTTATTTTGGTTCAGTATACCAATGAGTAAATGGTCTGAAAAGCGATTAAAGTTAGACAGTAGTATTATATTTTAGCACGGCTTTTAATAGTTAATATTCAATTAAGCCATTGATTATAAACAGTTAAAAATAATTTTATTTTTCTCTTAAAAACACCTTTTTATAAAATATATTCAAATTTATATCGTTAGGGCGTATTTTTTAAATCATAAATGACAGAGTTTGAGATTAATAATAATTGAGAAGAAAATTTCAGCTGTGTAGCCTCATCAAGCATTACTAACGAGAGGAGAGAACTGTGAAAATTGTTGCTGCTATTATCAAACCGTTCAAACTTGATGATGTTCGAATGGCATTGACCAACATTGGTATCAATGGCCTAACTGTTTACGAAGTGAAGGGTTTTGGTCGCCAAAAAGGTCACACTGAACTGTATCGAGGTGCCGAATATGTTGTTGACTATATTCCTAAGATGAAAATTGAAATTGCAGTTGAAGATGATCAAGTTGATACCGTTGTCGACGCAATTATAGAAACCTCTAGAACAGGAAAAATTGGGGACGGGAAAATTTTTGTCACCAATTTAGAACAAGTAATTCGAATTCGTACCGGTGAAACCGGCGCGACGGCACTTTAGGAGCAATCATGGAAACTCAAATATTTCATTTACAATACGCAATAGATACCTTTTATTTTCTTGTATGTGGTGCATTAGTGATGTGGATGGCAGCAGGATTTGCCATGTTAGAAGCGGGGCTCGTACGGTCAAAAAATACTACTGAAATTCTGACTAAAAACGTAGTGCTATATGCCGTTGCTTGCACCATGTATATGGTTATTGGTTACGACATCATGTATGACGGCGGCATATTCCTGTCTGGCTTGTCAGGTGGGGATACGTTGGTTGCCGACGCACTCGCAGCATCAGTTGAAAATGGATTTGAAGGTGATGCTGTTTATTCAGCACCATCCGACTTTTTCTTTCAAGTGGTGTTTGTTGCTACCGCAATGTCGATTGTGTCAGGTGCAGTCGCAGAGAGAATGAAGCTTTGGGCATTTATTGCTTTTGCGGTAGTCATGACTGGTTTTATCTATCCAGTAGAGGGTTATTGGACCTGGGGTGGTGGCAGCGTATTTGGCTTGTTTAGTTTGGGCGATGATTTTGGTTTTTCCGACTTTGCTGGTTCGGGTATTGTCCATTTAGCGGGTGCTGCTGCAGCATTGGCGGGTGTTTTATTGCTCGGTGCTAGAAAAGGTAAATATGGTAAGCAGGGGCAAGTTAATGCAATACCGGGTGCGAACATGCCTCTAGCAACCTTAGGTACTTTTATTCTTTGGATGGGCTGGTTTGGTTTTAATGGTGGGTCGGTTCTTAAATTAGGCGATATTAGTAGTGCTAACGCAGTGGCTATGGTCTTTGTAAATACTAACGCTGCTGCTGCAGGGGGTGTTGTGGCCGCCTTAGTACTAGCTCGAATCTTGTTTGGCAAGGCCGACCTAACGATGGTATTGAATGGCGCGCTTGCTGGGCTAGTGGCTATTACGGCTGAACCTTCTACACCAACAGCACTTGAAGCCAGTTTAATCGGTGCAGTGGGCGGCATTATTGTTGTATTTGCTATAATTTCTTTGGATAAGTTAAGGATTGATGATCCAGTTGGCGCAATATCGGTTCATGGCGTAGTGGGCGTTTGGGGTTTACTTGCGGTGCCGCTAACCAATGATGGGGCCAGTTTTATAGGCCAGATTGTTGGTGCTCTGGTGA
>Ga0307997_10000157_pt1 | contig 30373 bp, 27 predicted proteins | sample Davwhametageno36_FD_203165 | JGI IMG/M metagenome (GOLD analysis project Ga0307997, IMG submission 203165) | Marine microbial communities from Davis Island wharf, Antarctic Ocean - #36 | ecosystem: Environmental > Aquatic > Marine > Unclassified | place: Antarctic Ocean: Davis Island wharf... | reverse complement strand
CTGCTGTAATCGCATAAGTCAGAGTATAAAACATGGCGGCTGAATAACCGATCGCAGTACCGGACAACAGGCCAAGCATTATGAATCCGACGTGAGATACAGTTGAATAAGCCAACATTCGTTTAAAATTAGTTTGAACAATGGCCACTATATTACCCAAGGCCATTGACGCAACAGCCAACACTAATAACATTTGAGACCATTCAACCTGCAAGTCGCCAAGACCGTCAACCAACAATCTAATCGCCATCGCAAAACCCGCAATTTTAGGCGCAGTACCAATGAATAAGGTCACTGAAGTCGGCGCCCCCTGATAAATATCGGGCAGCCACATGTGAAACGGTACGGCACCTAACTTAAATGATAAGCCAACAACAATAAACGTTAGCGCAAATGAAAGTGCAATCGGGTTTTCAGTCAATTGGTTCCCAACAACATCCGATAATTGATTTAGGTCCAGCGTTCCTGTAATACCGTAGAAAATAGAAATACCGTATAACAAAAGACCTGAAGCCATGGCGCCAAGCACAAAATATTTCATTGCTGACTCTGAGGCTTGTATAGACTTTCGGTTGAATGCAATCATCGCATAAAGCGAAAGCGACAGTAGTTCAAGGCCTAAATATACCAATAAGAAACTGTGAGCTGAAATCATGATCATCATGCCAAGCACAGCAAATAGGCCAAGTACATAATACTCACCCTTATAAATACCGTGATCTTTTAGATAGTCACGCGAATAGATAAATACGAGCGCACTAATTAAACAGATGGAAATTTTGAGCGTTACCGCTAATTGATCCATTATAAATGAACCACTAAAAGTGGAAACACTATCAACAGGAGCCACCACTATTACAGCCGAAGCAGTTAACAATAAAGTCAGCACCGTGAGAAATAAAGTAAAGCCACGTTTTTCCTGCGGTAAGAATAAATCGACCACGAGTACTAGGCAGGTCATACCGAGCATTACCATTTCAGGTATTGCAGGTACTAAATTAGGTTGAATAAATTCTGACATAGGTTGCTTATATCTTCGAAATGGTAATATGGTTCAATAAATTATCGATGGTGGCATGCATTACATCAACTAATGGATCTGGCCAAAGCCCGAGGGCTAGAACCGCTGCAGCTAAAATCGACAGGAACAAAAACTCACGGTGATTTATATCAGTTAATGCTCTAACGTTGTCATTACCGATATTACCAAAAATTACTCGCTTAACCATCCATAAGGTGTAAGCCGCACCGAGAATCAAAGTGGTGGCAGCAAGAAAAGCAATCCAGAAATTTGCCTGAAGACTGGCTAAAATAACCATAAATTCTCCCACAAAACCAGATGTACCCGGCAAACCAGCATTCGCCATAGCAAAGAAGACCATAAACCCAGCAAATATTGGCATCGTATTAGCAACACCACCATAATCGGCAATTTGTCGACTATGCATACGGTCATACATTACGCCAACGCAAAGAAACATAGCACCGGATATAAAACCATGAGAAATCATTTGAACCATACCGCCTTCCAGCGCTAAAGCCGCACCCTGAGTGCCGTTGCCATTGTCCATAATACGAAAAACAATGAAAAAACCGAGCGTAACAAACCCCATGTGTGCAATAGAAGAATAAGCAATGAGTTTTTTCATATCCTGTTGGACTAACGCAACAAAGCCAATGTAAACCACAGCTGTTAACGACATCGTAATCACTAGCCAATCTAACTCAAGACTTGCATCCGGTGTAATCGGAAGACTGAACCGAAGAAAACCATAGCCACCGATCTTCAACATAATCGCTGCTAGAATAACAGAGCCACCGGTTGGCGCTTCAACGTGAGCATCAGGTAACCAGGTATGCACCGGCCACATGGGTACCTTGACCGCAAATGCCATTAAAAATGCCAAGAAAATAAATATCTGTTCGTCTAGGTCTAGTTGCAAAGCATGAAAATCAAATATAGAAAAACTACCTGATTTGTTGTACATATAAATCAAAGCAACCAACATCAACACCGATCCGACAAAGGTATAGATGAAAAATTTAAGGGTCGCGTAAATCCGATTCGCACCACCCCAAACACCAATCACTAAAAACATCGGAATTAGCATGGCCTCAAAAAAGATATAAAAAAGTATCGCATCAAGAGAGGAAAAGGTGCCAATCATGAAACCTTCCATAATTAGGAAAGCTGCTAAATACTGTGAAGCTCGATACTTAATTGATTCCCAAGCTGCAATAATGACAATAACAGTGGTAAACGACGTCAACAAAATAAGAGGCATAGAAATACCGTCTACGCCAACAAAATAATCAACATTAAAGGCAGGTATCCAGCTATGTCGTTCAACAAACTGTAATAGATGGGTATCTGCATTAAATTCCGTATAGAGAGGAATAGTGAGTAAGAAAGTTACTATCGACACCAACAATGCTAACTTCTTAGCACCCGATGAATCTTCTTTATCACCTGCGAACAATACCAGTATGCCACCTATAATAGGTGTCCAGATAACGAGGCTTAATAATGGCCAATCAGCGAACATAGTTTAAAAAATACCTTTTATAATTATCAGTAATGACTGTTTTCAGCTTAGCCTAAGGCTTAGCCCAAAATGGCCCAACCAAGCAATAAAATCAAACCAGAAATCATTGCAAATGCATAATGGTTTAAATAGCCAGTTTGCACATGACGAACAACACCAGACAACCAACCGACAAGCTTGGCACTGCCATTAACAACCAAACCATCAATCATTAAAGCATCACCGACACGCCACAGGACATGGCCAATACCACGGCTCGTAGTTGCAAAAACTGTTTCATTGAATTTATCAAAATAGTACTTCTGATCTAACAGGTTATAGATGAAGCTAAATGTGTTTTTAAACCAATCGGCAATCGATGGTTTTTTCATGTAGATATACCAAGATGAAGCAACACCTGCAAACGCTAGATATAACGCAGGTTCAGAGAAACCATGAACCACGAAACTAGCTGGACCATGGAAGGTCTGCGCAACAGCTGCCATTGTATCGTGCTCACTGAGAACAAAAATAGAATCATCTAGAAAGCCACTAAATAAAATGCCGTCTATTGCTAACCAGCCGATTATAGCTGAAGGGATAGCGAGTAAAATGAGTGGCAAAGTAACAACCGGTGGTGTTTCGTGTAAATGTTCTTTGGCGTGACTATCCATGCGTTCTTTACCGTGAAAAACCAAAAAGAACATTCGAAACGAATAGAAAGCAGTGACAAATACGCCCAGTAGCACCATCCAATAAGCATAACTAGCACCCGGGATAGTTGAATTATGGACTGCAGAAATAATTGCATCTTTAGAAAAATAACCAGAAAACCCTGGGAAACCAATCAATGATAAAGAACCAATTAAGGATACCCAATAGGTAATCGGCATATATTTCTTTAGACCACCCATCTTACGAATATCTTGTTCGTGATGCATCGCAATAATCACTGAGCCCGCAGCAAGAAATAACAACGCTTTAAAGAATGCGTGAGTCATTAAATGAAAGATAGCTGCAGAGTAAGCAGAAGCACCTAGGGCAACAGTCATATAACCCAGTTGAGATAGTGTTGAATAAGCAACTACCCGTTTAATATCATTTTGTACAATCCCAACCAATCCCATAAAAAATGCAGTCGTGGCACCGATTACAATTACTACAGAAAGAGCTGTTTCAGATAACTCAAATAAGGGTGACATACGAGCAACCATAAAAATACCGGCAGTTACCATTGTGGCGGCATGAATAAGGGCTGAAATAGGAGTTGGACCTTCCATCGAATCAGGCAACCAAACGTGTAGTGGTACCTGAGCAGACTTACCCATCGCACCGACAAATAGTAAAATACACGCTAGTGTAATGACAGACCATTCAATACCCGGAATCACTTCCATGGTTTCAGAAGTCATGCTGCCTGCATTACCAAATACTTCATAGTAATCAAGTGAACCGGTGTACATCAGTATCACCGCAATACCAAGCAAGAACCCAAAATCACCAACCCGGTTGACCAAGAAAGCCTTTAAATTTGCGTAAATTGCAGTGTCTTTCTTAAACCAAAAACCGATCAGTAAATAAGACACAAGCCCGACAGCCTCCCAACCAAAGAAGAGTTGCAGGAAGTTATTAGACATAACTAGCATCAACATCGCAAAAGTAAACAATGAAATATAGCTGAAGAATCGTTGGTAACCCGGGTCATCGTGCATATAACCAATGGTATAGATATGAACCATGAGTGAAACACTGGTGACTACCACCATCATAATAGCAGTCAGGCTATCGACTAAAAATCCAACTTCAAAGCGGATACCATCACTCACCATCCAAGTATATAAAGCTTCGTTATAAACAGCAGCGCCATCCAACGCGACGTCTTTTAAAACAACAAGAGCCAAAACAAAAGAGGTGCCAACGCCTAAGATCGTTACCCAATGAGCAATACCGCGACCAATTTGCTTTCCAAAAAAACCAGCTATTATTGCACCAAGCAAAGAGGCAAGCGGAATGGCAAGGTAAACAGATTCCATAGTCATCCTTTTAACTCGTTGATGTCGGCAACATTAATAGACTGCTTGTTACGAAATAGTACGACCAAAATAGCCAAACCAATGGCCGCCTCAGCTGCAGCAACAGTCAATATGAAAAAAACAAATATTTGCCCGGCCAAGTCATTTAGGTAATGTGAAAAAGCAATAAAATTCAAATTCACAGCCAACAGCATAAGCTCAATCGACATCAATAAAATAATAATATTCTTACGGTTGATAACAATGCCAGCAATACTAATGCTGAACAATACAGCAGCAAGAATCAAATAATGGCTTAAAGAAACAGTCATGGCTATTCGTTACCCAGGGATTCGTTGCTCAAGAATTCGTTACGAGGCAGTTTGCCACTAGATGGCATTTTAACGATGCGTAATCTATCGGCCTTAGTCACTCTGATTTGGGCTGATGGGCTTTGATATTTAGTGTGCGTGCGTTTTCTCATAGTTAAAGAGATTGCTGCAACGATAGCCACCAGTAAAATGACGGCCGCAATTTCAAATGCAAATACATATTCAGTGTATAAAATCCGGCCGAGTGCTTTAGTATTGCTATAGTCAGCCGCTTTAGCTATTGGCTCAACAACGCTATTAGAAGAAAAGATATCACCCGTTAGAACACTGATCATCATTAAGAACATAATTACGGCAACGGCAACACCCAGTGGTAAATAACGCACAAAGCCTTCCCGTAAACGAGCGATATTTATGTCCAGCATCATCACCACAAATAGAAATAAAACCATCACAGCACCGACATACACTAACACTAAGCTAATGGCCAAAAATTCAGCCTCTAGCGTCATCCAGATAATAGCGCTAGTAAAAAAAGTCAGCACAAGAGACAAGGCTGCATGAACAGGGTTTCGAACAGTAATAACAGCAGTAGCGGCAACCACCGTCATCAAAGCAAAAACATAGAAAATAATCGTTTCAGTCATCTGGCTAAATTACCGATAAGGGGCGTCAGCTGCGCGATCGGCAGCGAGTTGAGATTCATACTTATCTCCGAATTCGAGCAACTTTTCTTTTGTCATAATGTTTTCACCACGATTTTCAAAGTGATATTCAAAAATGTTAGTTTCAACAATAGAGTCGACCGGACAGGCTTCTTCACAAAACCCGCAATAAATACACTTAAATAAATCTATTTCATATTTAGTGGTTCTTCTTGTTCCATCTTCACGCTGCTCTGATTCAATCGTAATCGCTAGTGCAGGGCAAACAGCTTCACATAATTTACAAGCGATACAACGCTCTTCTCCGTTTGGATAGCGACGAAGTGCATGTAGCCCTCTAAAACGAGGACTTATGGGCGTTTTCTCTTCTGGGTATTGAATTGTAATTTTCTTACGGAAGAAATACTTGCCCGTTACACTCATGCCCTTAAGCAATTCGAGTAAGAGAAAACTTTTCAGATAATATTTTATAGTTGCAAACATATTATTTAGCAAACCTGCCTAATTAAACCAAGGACCGACTTTGAAATAGACAAAAAATCCTTCGACTACAAGCCATACGATAGTCACCGGAATTAACACCTTCCAACCTAACCGCATAATCTGGTCATAACGGTATCGCGGAAAGGTTGCTCGAAACCATAAAAATAACAGCATAAAGAAGCCTGTCTTCAAAAACAGCCAAACAATGTTATCTTCCATCAAAGATGGCCAAGGGCTCAACCAACCGCCAAAAAACATAAGCGATGCCAGCATCGCAATCAAAATCATGTTGGCATATTCAGCTAGAAAAAACACAGCAAAAGTCATACCCGAATATTCGACATGAAAACCAGCAACAATTTCAGACTCACCTTCCGCTACATCAAATGGCGCTCGGTTGGTTTCTGCCACACCGGAAATTAAATACACCATAAATAGAGGAAACAAAGGAATAATAAACCAATGATAAATACCACCCGATTGACTCGCAACAATATCTCCAAGATTCAAACTGCCACTTGCCATCAGAACGCCAACTAAAGAAAATCCCATTGCAATTTCGTAGGCCACAATCTGTGCCGCTGAACGCATTGCGCCTAATAAAGCATACTTAGAGTTAGATGCCCAACCAGCAATAATGACCCCATAAACACCCAGTGAAGTCATTGCTAATATATACAATAAACCAGCATTAATATCAGCAAAAACCAATGTATCAGTAAACGGCATAACGGCCCAAGCAGCCATAGAAGGTGCAAATGTAAGAATAGGCGCAATGATAAAAAGGTAACGGTTAGACTTAGTTGGAATGATGATCTCTTTGAACATCAACTTAAACATATCCGCAAATGGCTGAAATAAACCTTTTGGCCCAACTCGATTAGGGCCTATTCGAATTTGCATATAACCAATAACTTTTCGTTCAGCCAATGTGTAGTAGGCCACCACAATAAATAATGGCACTAAAATAACCAACACTTTAAGCAGCGTATACGCGGTAAACTGGATACCTTCAGGTAATGATAACCAGAGATTATTCAGTGCATCAATCACCCAATTTTCTCCAACTCAACGATACCAAAAGCACCGCTTAATTCCTTCACTGCATCAATACCAGTTGGCACATAAATACAACCATCAGGTACATTTTCATCAATTCGCAAAGGTAACATAGCCGCACCTTCACCCTGTGACACTTGAATTTGTTCAGCACCCGTCAGTTTCAATTTATCCACCTGTGCCTGGTTCATAGCTGCAACAGATTGCAACTCTGTTAGGGGCGTATTTTGAAGTGGCTGAGAGGCACGCACCAAACTATCACTGGAATAAATTGGATTAGCACCTACTTTCAGAAGTGACCGAGGCTCAACCTTACCCGGAAGACTGGTGTGGGAGGATTCAACGCCACAATGATTATTCAGATTAATCTCGCGGCAAGCTTCCTTCACTTCGTTGCGGACCGAAATAGTATCAGCATATTCGAAAGCGTCAGGGACCAGCAGCTGCCCTAGTGCTGTAAGTATTTTCCAACCTTGACGAATACCCCCTTCAGTTTGAGTGCAGCCTTTAAAACTCTGCCACAGACCTTCTACATTGACAAAAGTCCCCGAAGTTTCTGTAAAGCTGGCTAAAGGTAAAACCAAATCAGCTTTATCACGAATAAAATCGTTACTAAAACTATCAATAGCAATGATGAAATCATTGTTGTTTGATAGCATTTGATCAACATCTGAAATATTTGTTTCAAGCGCAGGATTTAGCCCAAAGGTCAATAAAACCTGATGACGCAATGACAAAATTTCAGCCGTATTTTGACCAATTTCATTAACATTACACCCAGCAACGCCCCGATTCGGGAGCACACCTGCCAAACTAGCACCTGCACTATTCGCTGCCAGTGACAAATAACCAAGAGTGGCACCAGATAAAGTTGAAATCCATTCGCATAATTCTTGAATAAGAGAGAGATGTGGGTTTGATAAAGCCTGAACACCCACTATTACAGCGGCATCTGTTGTTTTATTTAGAGAGGTCGCAATTGCAATATGTTGTTCACTTGCCGTGCTATCAGCAATAATTGTTTGTAGGTGAGTAGGCAGCTCAACTACAGAATTAGCTTGAGCAGCTAACGCCACCAAAACGGCGGCCAAATCCGTGAGTACTTGTTCACAAGAACCGGCTAATTCCTCCTCTAGGGGAAAGTTATACTGACCACTTAGATGACTAATTGAAGAGATTGCAGCGCCGTTATTAACAGCCGCCTTTCTCAGTCGATGAGCTAAAATAGGTTGTTCTAATCGAATATTACCCGCCACAAGCAAACAAGCGTCTAAGGATTCGACTGACTCTAATGAACGGCCTAACCAAGGCATAATAGGCGACTTGTGTTGAGTAGAGAAGTCGACTTGATTCAGTCGATGATCAATATTATTTGATCCCAAACCACGAAGCAACTTTTGCAACAAAAACTGTTCTTCTAGAGTTGACTGAGGGCTAACTAGGGCTGCAATTTGGTTGCCATCTTGATTGGCGGCGGTCGACAACTTATCGGTAGCCACATTTATTGCGGTTTCCCAATCAACTTCCTTCAATTGTCCGTTCTGGCGTAACAAAGGCTTTTGAATGCGCAAATGACTACTCAGAGCAGTATAACTAAAACGATCCCGATCAGAAATCCAAGATTCATTAATCGATTCATTATCGCGCGGGACGACACGAATAACTTTATTGTTGCGAGTATGAATATACAGATTAGAACCGATACAATCATGGGCTGCGACTGCCGCATGCTGCGTTAACTCCCAAGGCCGCGCGGTATATCGTGACGGCTTTGCAGTCAAAGCTCCAACAGGACAGATATCGATCACATTACCCGATAATTCTGATGAAATAGCTTTTTCAATATAAGTGCCAATCTCAACATTTTCACCTCGACCCGTAGCCCCCATTTCAGGCAAGCCTGCAATTTCATCACCAAAACGGATACATCGCGTACAGTGAATGCAACGTGTAAAATCAGTAGCAATTAAAGGCCCAATATTTTTGTCCATTACAACCCGTTTTTGTTCTGTGTAGCGTGAAACGCCCGCTCCAAAACCCATTGCTACGTCTTGTAATTCACACTCACCACCTTGGTCACAGATGGGGCAGTCTAGTGGGTGATTAATGAGTAAAAATTCCATTGTAGACTTTTGTGCTGCAATTGCTTTTTCAGAACGGGTGAACACCACCATGCCATCAGCAACCTGCGTTGCACAGGCTGGCATAGGCTTAGGCGCTCGTTCTACTTCAACCAGACACATACGACAATTCGCAGCAACTGATAATTTTTTGTGATAACAAAAACGAGGCACCACAATATTGTGATCATCAGCCACATCAATCAACAATCGCCCAGCTTCTGCCTCGATTTTTTGTCCATTGATGGTAAGTGTAATACTGTGGCTCATTGCTGTTTTTACCCTAATATCTAATCTTAATTGCAACAGCTAGTGATAAATAACTAACTTGTCTCTTTCTTAAATTTAATTCATTGTTGCTAGATTAATTGCAATTAATCTAGCAACAGCTGATCAACTCAACATCGAACGCTTATGCTCGACGTAATATTGAAATTCATGTCGAAAATGCTTAATAAAACTCCACACCGGCATCGCAGCGGCATCACCGAGTGCACAAATAGTGCGCCCTTCAATTTTATGCGAGACTTCTTCTAGTAACTCGATATCCTCTGGTCGCCCCTTGCCATCAACAATTCGACAAAGTACTCTGTAAAGCCAACCGGTACCTTCACGACAAGGCGTACATTGGCCACATGACTCTGAGAAATAAAATCTCGAAATTCGGCGCAGCGTTTTAACCATATCGGTAGTTTCATCCATTATTACCACAGCACCAGAGCCAAGCATGGAACCAGCTTTAGTAATTGAGTCATAGTCCATGGTGCATTCCATCATCATATCGCCGGGTAAAACGGGGACAGATGAACCACCGGGAATAACAGCTTTTAAATTACGACCATCTTTTACGCCACCAGCCATCGCCAGCAAGTCTTTAAAAGGTGTACCCATATTGATTTCAAAATTACCGGGCTTATCTACATGACCTGAAACACAAAATAACTTAACGCCACCGTTATTAGGAATACCAAGATTAGCAAACCATTCAGGACCGTTTCGAATAATGGCAGGCACTGAGGCTAGGGACTCGGTGTTATTAATAGTGGTAGGCTTACCGTATAAGCCAAAGTTGGCTGGGAATGGAGGCTTAAATCTTGGCTGTCCCTTTTTACCTTCCAATGACTCTAACAAGGCCGTCTCTTCGCCACAAATGTAGGCGCCAGCGCCTAGAGCGGTATATAGATCAAAATCAAAACCGCTGCCTAAAATATTTTTACCAACGTAACCTGCTTCATAGGCTTCTTTTAAGGCCGCTTCAAAGCGCATAAATGGCTCATCCATAAATTCACCACGCATGTAGTTATAACCCACCGTAGCGCCAATTGAATAACCACCAATAATCATACCTTCAACGAGGGCATGCGGATTAAAACGTAGGATGTCTCGATCCTTACAAGTACCGGGTTCTGATTCATCCGAATTACACACCAGATATTTTTGGCCTGGAGCACTGCGAGGCATAAAGCTCCACTTCAACCCGGTAGGAAATCCAGCGCCACCACGACCGCGCAATCCAGACGCTTTTACCAAGTTAATAACTGATTCCTGAGAAATTTTCTCATTAATTATTTTGTTAAGTGCTTGATAACCACCAGATTTTAAATAACTTTCCATTGACCAAGGTTGGTCATACTGTCGTGTTGCGAAACATACGTCATTAGCCATGCTTATTTCAATCCATCCAAAATTTCATCAACTTTTTCGGGTGTCAAATTTTCGTGGTAAACATGGTTTACCTGCATCATCGGTCCGGCCGAACAAGCGGCAAGGCATTCTTCTTCACACTTTAAAAAGATACGACCGTCTTCAGTACTTTCACCGATCTTGATACCCAACCTAGCCTCGATATGGTCAACAATTAGATCTGAACCCATTAGCATACAGCTAATATTAGTGCAGATTGCGACATTATTACGAGCCACTGGTTTTGTCTCATACATTGAGTAAAACGACGCTACCTCATAGACATGAATGGCAGACATCCCTAGATAATCCGCAACCGCATCCATTAACTCAGTAGTCAGAAACCCATGGTTTTGATGCTGCGCGGCATTCAAGGCACCAATCACTGCCGACCGTTTACGATCCTCAGGAAACTTTGAAACCCAATGATCAATTTCTTTCTGCGTATGATCCGACAGAACTTCAATTTTTAAATTTTTTACCTTCGCCATTATCTATCGATCTCACCGAATACAATATCTTGTGTACCAATAATGGCAACAACGTCAGCCAGCATGTGTCCACTAGCCATTTCATTCATACTCGACAAATGGGCAAACCCTGGTGCACGAACCTTAAGCCGATAGGGTTTATTAGCACCATCAGAAATCAAATAAACGCCAAACTCTCCTTTTGGATGCTCTATAGCAGTATAAACTTCACCCGCAGGAACAGTGTAACCCTCAGTAAACAGCTTGAAATGGTGAATTAAACCTTCCATGTCAGCTTTAGCCATTTCACGCCTTGGCGCCGCTACTTTATGATTCTCTGATAAAACTATACCTGGGTTATCTCTTAACCAACTAATACACTGTTTAATAATACGATTAGATTGACGCATTTCTTCAATACGAACCAAATACCGATCATAACAATCTCCATTGGTACCCACTGGAATATCAAAATCCATATGATCGTATACTTCATAGGGCTGCTTTTTACGTAAGTCCCATTCGACGCCTGAGCCACGTAACATAGGGCCAGTAAAGCCTAATTGAAACGCCCTCTCCTGAGATACGACACCGATTCCAACAGTACGTTGTTTCCAAATTCGGTTATCGGTTAAGAGGGTTTCATATTCATCAATGTAACCCGGAAAACGATTCGTAAAATCTTCAGTGAAATCCAATAGACTACCCTGTCGATTCTCATTTAACCGGGTTGCTTCTTTTTTACTACGCCAGCGGCTTTCTTGATACTGAGGCATTGAATCCGGTAAATCACGAGCAACACCACCAGGACGATAATAGGTGGCGTGCATACGAGCACCAGAAACAGCCTCATAAAGATCCATTAAATCTTCACGCTCACGAAATGCGTATAAGAACATGGTCATTGCGCCCACATCTAATGCGTGTGTACCAATCCACATTAGATGATTGAGTACGCGCGTAATTTCGTCAAACATAACGCGGATATATTTGGCCCGTTCTGGAATATCCAACTCAAGTAATTTCTCAATGGCAAGCACGTAACCATGCTCGTTACACATCATCGAGACATAATCAAGACGATCCATGTACCCGATATTTTGATTAAATGGTTTAGTTTCCGCTAACTTTTCTGTTCCGCGATGTAACAGTCCAATATGTGGATCTGCACGTTCGATAACTTCGCCGTCCATTTCTAGCACTAGGCGTAAAACGCCATGCGCTGCAGGGTGTTGTGGGCCAAAATTCAGCGTATAGTTTTTAATTTCAGGCATCGCCCTGTGCCTCTTTTTTATCTTCAGAAATATAGCGATGATCTTCGCGGATTACTTTTGGCACTAATACTCGTGGTTCAATACTAACCGGTTCATATATAACCCGCCTTTTAACTGGGTCATAGCGCATTTCAACATTACCTATTAGGGGAAAGTCTTTACGAAACGGATGACCAACAAATCCATAGTCGGTCAGTATTCGTCTTAAGTCTGGATGACCGCTAAACAAAATCCCAAATAGATCAAAAGCCTCACGCTCATACCAATCGGCAGAAGCCCAAACACCCGTAATGGTGGGAACAACAGGAAAACTGTCGTCAGCGGCAAAAACCTTTAAGCGCAACCGACAATTATTTTGATACGACAGAATGTGATAGACAGCCGCAAAACGAACGCCATTCTCTACGACTGACTCTAATTCATCACCGAACTGCAACCTGCCAGTGGTTGTTGATGCATTAACACCGCGACTAAAGCCAGAATGAGAAGCATCATTAGTTTGCCATTCTGCCACACCTAGCTGAGAGTAATCGACACCACATAGGTCAATAAGTTGTTCAAACTTAAAGTTATCGCTATCTTTTAGCTGCGTGGCTACTTTAATCAAATTTTCTGGCGTGACGACAACAGTCACCTCATTATATTCAATTTTGACAGAAACTAATTGCTCACCGAAATCATTGCCTAGCGAATCAGCTAACTGTTGTAAAGAAGTTGCCATATTATCGAGCTATCGTATTGGTGTTTTTAATTTTGTTTTGCAACTGCAAAATTCCATATAAAAGTGCTTCCGCTGTTGGTGGACAACCAGGCACATACACATCAACAGGAACGACGCGATCACAGCCCCTTACAACAGCGTAAGAGTAGTGGTAATAACCACCCCCATTAGCACAGGAACCCATTGATATAACCCATCGCGGCTCAGCCATTTGGTCATAAACTTTACGTAGGGCTGGCGCCATTTTGTTAACCAAGGTACCGGCAACAATCATTACATCTGATTGTCGAGGACTAGGACGAAAGATTATTCCAAATCGATCCAAGTCATAACGGGCTGCGCCTGCTTGCATCATCTCAACTGCACAACAAGCGAGACCAAATGTCATTGGCCACATAGAACCTGTTCGAGCCCAGTTGATCAGTTTATCGGCAGAGGTTGTCATGAACCCTTGCTCAAAGACACCTTCTATTCCCATTCAAGCGCACCTTTTTTCCACTCAAAGATGAACCCGACAACGAGTACACCCAGAAAAATGGCCATTGCGACCAGACCAAAAGTACCGATTTCATCAAGCACAATTGCCCATGGAAAAAGAAACGCAATTTCCAAATCAAAGATAATAAATAATATTGCCACAAGATAATAGCGTACATCAAACTTCATACGACTATCTTCGAATGCTTCAAAACCACATTCATAAGGAGAGTTTTTTTCAGCGTCTGGACGAGACGGACCTAGCAGTTTACCTGCAATAATGAACATCGAACCCATAACTAGAGTGACGCACATGAAAATTAATATCGGTAGATAGTTACCTAACATAAAAACAAAAATGCCTCAAAAAAAATGCTAACGCTATAGAAGCGAAAAGTCTATTGCAGTTATAGCCAAGCAATGAGCCTTAACTATAGCGGATATTTTACAATATTTTATTGGTTTTTCAAAACCAATCTTATTCAATTACGTTCGTTTTTTGATCATTTTTTCTAAAAAATGGTGCCGATGGCCGGAGTCGAACCGGCACAGCTTTCGCCACTACCCCCTCAAGATAGCGTGTCTACCAATTCCACCACATCGGCAATAAATCATTAATCAGCGGGCGGTAAATCTGACCCTGAGACCACATCAGACGATGAGTCAGCAGGCGGCAAATCACTTTCTACAGATGATATCCCTTCAGACCCTTCAGTGCTAATTGAGGTCACACTCTGCATGAGCCCCCCAGAGTCGTTACGATGGCTACCTATGTAAGCCAAAGACATACAGACAACAAAAAACAGCGTTGCAAGAATTGCTGTTGTTTTGCTTAAAAAATTACCCGATCCTTTAGAACCAAATACAGTAGATGAGGATCCACTACCAAAAGCAGCACCTGCATCGGCTCCTTTTCCATGCTGCATTAATACCAAAACAATTAAGCTTATTGACAGAATGACCTGAACAATAAGCAACGCGCTATTTAAATTTTCCATCGAGATCCCTAAACGGATTGAGCAATTGCTAAAAAGTCGGAAGCCATTAATGCCGCACCACCTATTAAACCACCATCTATATCTGGTTGAGATAATAAGTCTTTAGCATTTTTCTGATTCATGCTTCCGCCATATAAAATCTGTACTTTTTCTGCAACGACTGAATCGACTGCCGCCAACTTGCCTCGAATAAATCGATGCACAGCTTGCGCTTGATCAGGTGTTGCAACCTGGCCGGTACCAATCGCCCAAACTGGCTCATAAGCTATTACACTATTGGCCAGTGCCGAAACACCTTGAGACTCAATTACTGCGTCTAGTTGCCTTGTAACGACCGCCTCAGTTAAGCCCTTTTCACGCTCCAATAATGACTCACCAACGCATAAAATTGGAGTTATGCCTGATTCAATAGCCATTGAGAAACGGTCAGAAACTTGCTGATCCGACTCTAGATAAAGGGCGCGACGCTCGGAGTGCCCTACTATAACATAGCAACAGCCACATTCTTTTAACATTGAGGCTGAAACCTCTCCGGTAAAAGCACCGACTGACTGATCACAGACGTTTTGAGCGCCAAGCAATACATTACTGCCCTCGAGCATACCACCAATTTTCATTAAGAAAATCGATGACGGACAAACGACTAAATCTATATTTTCAAACTGGCCATTGATTCTACCACTTTTGATACCGTCGACTAGCTTGATAACGCTGGCTAAATCGCCATTCATCTTCCAGTTTCCAGCAATCAGGGTTTTTCTCATCTAAATTTTACTAGTGATCAAATCGGCGCTAGAGATTACTCATCTAAAGACAATAAATCAATCTACAAATGAATAAAAGGTGTAAATAGTTAGTGGGGTGCCGATGCGCTTACGCAGGTCGCTATTGCCGTCGCCAATTTATTCACTAGTTCTGAATCTTCACCCTCCACCATAACTCTAATCAACGGCTCAGTGCCTGACGCTCTCAGCAACACTCTCCCCCTACCATCCAGCTCTAATTCAGCATTACTCACAGCCTGCTGAATCTCAGGTACAGATTGAAAATCAAACTTACTAGTCGTAGACACATTAATCATAGTTTGAGGGTATAAAGTCATACCTCCACAGGCCTCAGTTAAACTAACGCCTTTCTCAACTAACCAATCAAGTACTTGCAATGACGCTATGATACCATCGCCTGTTGATGTTTTATCTAGACAAATAATATGCCCCGATGACTCGCCTCCAACAGACCATCCTTTATCGACTAGTTTTTCCATTACGTGCCTATCACCAACATTAGCTCTTTCGAATCCAATTCCTTCTTTTTGTAGAGCATGTTCAAGTCCAAGGTTGGTCATCAGCGTACCAACAACGCCCCCTGTTAGGCGACCCGTCATTAATTTACTTTTGGCAATAATGTAGAGTAATTGGTCACCATCCTTAACGTCACCTTTAGAGTCCATCATCATAAGCCGATCGCCATCACCGTCAAATGCAATACCCATGTCGGCCTTATTCTCTAAAACCATGGCACGCATATTATCAGGGTGAAGGGCACCCACATCCTTATTGATATTCAAGCCGTTAGGCTTGGTTCCAATCTCTAGTACCTCAGCCCCTAATTCACGAAATACGGCAGGGGCAATATGATACGTTGCGCCATGTGCGCAATCGACCACCAGCCTAAGGCCTCTTAATGTTGTATTAAAGGGAATTGAGCTCTTGCAGTATTCAATATAACGGCCTTTTGCATCATCCATTCGACTTGCTTTACCCAATTGCTCGGATTCAACCATTATCAGTGGTTGCTCAATCATGTCTTCTATCGCCTGCTCAACTGCATCCGATAACTTAAACCCATCGGCATTAAAAAACTTAACGCCGTCGTCATGATATGGATTATGTGAAGCACTTATTACAATGCCTGCCACAGCTCTTCGAGCCTGCGTCATGTAAGCAACTGCTGGTGTTGGCATAGGGCCCAGCAATATGACATCTAAGCCAGCTGCGGCCAAACCAGCTTCTAGCGCGGATTCAAACATATAACCAGATATTCGAGTATCTTTGCCTATAACAACGCTGCCCTTTCCTTGCTTAGAAAGCACCTTACCAGCAGCCCAGCCAACCTTCATTACAAAGTCAACCGTCATTGGTGGAACACCTACCTTCCCTCGAATTCCATCAGTACCAAAATAACGTCGGCTCATTTTACTCCTCGCGTGTTTATTTTTATAATGTAACCAGGCATCCTAACCCAGCGCTTTAATTTAGTTCCGTTGACGCAACGCATTAACCATAGCAATGGCATCTAACGTTTCAGGCACATCATGAACCCGAACTATATCAGCACCCAGCATTGCGGCAATAACGGCACTCGACACACTACCATAGAGACGTTGGTCTACTGGTTTATTCAGTATCGTGCCAATCATTCCCTTTCGCGACATCCCCACTAATAATGGTACATTCAAAGATTTGAATTCGGCAAGGGATTTCAACAGCTGTAAATTATGTTGTAGTGTTTTTCCAAACCCAAACCCGGGGTCGACAATAATATTGTGAGGCTTAATGCCGGCAGTAATTGCGGCATCAATGCGGCGCTTTAAAAAATCCAGTACGTCACTAACAACGTCATTATAAATCGGATTTTTTTGCATCGTTTCAGGCGTACCCTGCATATGCATAAAGCACACTGGCACATCGAGTTCGGCCGCTAATTCTAGTGAATTCTCTAATCTGAGTGCCCAAACACTATTGATGATGGAAGCCCCAGCATCAACAGCTTGCTGCATTACATCGGGTTTATTGGTGTCGATTGAAATAGGCACATCCGACACTTCTCGAATTAATTTGATTAATGGGATTGTGCGCGCCAACTCTTGATTAAGATCAACTGGGTCTGAGCCAGGCCGAGTCGATTCACCACCAACATCTAAAATATCAACACCATCATCAATCATTTTGAGGGCATGTTTAAAGGCATTATCTATAGTCGAAAATTGCCCACCATCAGAGAATGAGTCAGGGGTTGTGTTTATCACCCCCATTACTTGAACGTGACTAACTGAATTAGGTTGATCTAGATTTTTTTTTGAAGGGTTTTCAATTTCAATATTTTTTGGATGCATAAAAAAGCAAAGATCGATTACTCGATCTTTGCCCTACCTTTAGGTTAATGAAGTTTGGTAGCTGGATCAGGTAAATCTGAACTCACGGCATCACTAGAAACAGGCTCAACCGGGGCATTATTACCACCAGAACCCGAAGAATTAGATTCATCATCGGCGGTCCAATCTTGCGGTGGCCCAGGAATCTTGCCTTCCATAATCGAATCAATCTGACTGGAGTCAATAGTTTCATATTTCATCAATGCGTCAGCCATTACATGCAGCTTTTCTTCATGCTCTTTAAGGATATCGACCGAGCGTTGATAGTTTCTATCAATAAGCGTTCGAATTTCAGAATCAATCGCTCTTACTGTGTCGTCAGATACTGTTTTCTGCTTGCCCATGGACTTACCAAGGAACACTTCGCCCTCTTCCTCACTATAGGATAATGGCCCCATGCGATCAGAAAGCCCCCACTGGGTAACCATACTTCTAGCAATACTAGTCGCTCTTTCAATATCGTTTGATGCGCCCGTTGTAACCGCATCAGCTCCAAATATTTGCTCTTCTGCTATGCGTCCACCGTATAGACTCGAGAGCTGACTTTCGAGTAATTTCTTACTATAGCTGTAACGATCTTCGACCGGTAGGAACATCGTCACACCCAGAGCACGTCCACGGGGAATAATACTAACTTTATAAACTGGATCATGTTCAGGCACTAATCGACCAACAATTGCATGACCTGCTTCGTGATAGGCAGTGAGCTTTTTCTCACCATCATTCATAATCATCGACTTGCGCTCGGCGCCCATCATTATCTTGTCTTTTGCGCGTTCAAACTCACCCATATGCACTAGCTTTTTGTTGCCTCTAGCAGCAAAAAGGGCGGCTTCATTTACTAGATTAGCAAGATCGGCACCAGAAAACCCCGGTGTACCTCGAGCAATAACCGTAGCATCAACATTGTCTGCCGCCGGCACTTTTCGCATATGCACTTTGAGGATCTGTGCTCGACCACGAACATCAGGTAATGGAACAACGACTTGCCGATCAAAACGACCCGGTCTTAATAGCGCAGGATCTAAAACGTCTGGACGGTTAGTTGCAGCAATTACAATGACACCGTCATTACCTTCAAAGCCGTCCATTTCGACTAGCAACTGATTTAGTGTTTGCTCTCGCTCATCGTGACCACCACCAACTCCAGCACCACGGTGCCTACCAACAGCATCTATTTCGTCAATAAAGATTATGCAAGGCGATTGCTTCTTTGCTTGTTCAAACATATCACGGACACGAGATGCACCAACACCAACAAACATTTCAACAAAATCAGAACCTGAAATGGTGAAAAAAGGTACTTTTGCTTCCCCAGCAATTGCTTTTGCTAGTAGCGTTTTACCCGTACCCGGAGAGCCTACCATTAAAATACCGCGGGGAATCCTACCACCCAGCTTTTGAAATTTAGAAGGATCACGCAAAAACTCGACTAATTCGCCCACTTCTTCCTTTGCTTCATCCACACCAGCAACATCATTAAAGGAAATATTAATCTGATCTTCACTCAGCAGTCTCGCCTTACTTTTACCAAAAGACATGGCACCGCGGCCACCACCGCCACCTTGCATTTGACGCATAAAGAAAACCCACAAACCAATTAAGACAATGAAAGGAAACCAGCTAACGAAAATATGTGCGAGTAAAGAAGGCTGCTCTGGTGGCTTAGCAACAATGGAGACGTTAGCACGATCCATATCACCAATCAGCGCAGAGTTATCGGTTTCAGGACTATATGTCGTGAATGTAATGCCGGATTTTAACTGACCAGTCATGCTTTGACCTTCAATCAAAACCTCCTTAACCTGCCCTTGCTTCACCTGTGTAAGAAAGTCAGAATACTTTAAATTGGTGGCACTACTGTTACTTCGGCCACCAAAGCTTTGGAATACCGTCAATAAAACAACGGCGATTACCACCCATAATATTAAATTCTTTGCTACATCATTCACTTGTCAACACCTTATTGTGTTTGCTAAATAAGCAGTTTAAATACTAAACTCTAAACTAGATAAATTTCAAATCGACGCTTTTGGCGCCATTTTACGTCTAACCTGACCGAATACTAACGTATCCTCAACTAAACTGTTTACTTGAGACCACTACAAACCGCATAAATTTCACGAGACCTTGCCCGCGAGGCAGCTGGCTTACGATATTTGACTGATTTGAAAACCAATTTAAACGATGAAATAAGCGCCTCATACCCTTCGCCCTGAAAAAGCTTCACCACAAACTGGCCATCTTCAGCCAAACAATCCTTCGCTAACTCAAAGGCCAGTTCCGCTAAGTACATTGATCGCGGCTGATCTACTGAATCGACACCACTTAAGTTGGGGGCCATATCAGATAAAACAAGGTCAACCGGCTGCCTATCAACCAAATCTAGAATTTGTTCTAAAGTATTGGCCTCTGTAAAATCACCTTGAACAATTTCAACGCCTGCAATTGGATCAACTGGCAATATATCGATTGCAATAAGACGGCCTTTTGGCCCGCTAAAATGACTAACATATTCACTCCAACCGCCCGGTGCAGCCCCTAAATCTAACACAAACATACCGGGCTTCAGCAGTTTATCTTTCTGTTGAAGCTCTATTAGCTTATAAACAGCACGTGAGCGATAGCCTTCTCTGCGCGCCTTTAAGACATAAGGATCATCATGATGTTCCTGAAGCCATTTTTGGCTGCTTTTGGAGCGTGACATGCTTTAATTCTCGAAACCTGTATGAACAACCTGTGTTAGTATGCGCGACTTTAAAGCCACATCAGAACTTAGCACTAGAATGAACTTATCAAAAGTACAAAATAAACGTTTGCGAGCCGAATCTCATCAGTTGAAGCCTGTAGTAATGATTGGCCAGAACGGTCTCACAGAAGCGGTTCAAAATGAGATAGAAATAGCCATTGAGCATCATGAACTGATTAAAATCCGTATTCCAGCTTCAGAGAAATCAGTCAAAAAACAAATGATCGACGCTATTTGTAAACGCCACAATGCAGAACCAGTTCAAGCTATCGGCAATATTGCCGTCATTTATAGACGTAACGTTAAATCTGAACGATTTGGTAAAATCACCAGTGACAAGCCTCAACGCTAAGTAACAAAAATTAGCGCTACTCCAAGGCGATCACTGGATCAGTTTATTTAACGATAATGAACTGCAGTTACCTCATATTCGCGGTCGCCACTGGGCGCTCGAACAATCACTTCGTCGCCTTCTTCTTTGCCTATCATGGCTCTCGCTATAGGTGAGCTAATCGCAATACGGTTTAATTTAATATCAGCCTCTATATCACCAACCACTTGATAGGTAACTTCTTCGTCACTTTCGACATCTATTAATTCAACAGTACAGCCAAATACCACCTTGCCTGTTTTATTTAACTTGGTGACATCAATGGTCTGAGCATTACCCAACACTGATTCCAGCTCAGCAATACGGCCTTCCATAAAACCCTGCTCCTCACGAGCAGCATGGTATTCGGCATTTTCCTTCAAGTCACCGTGGTCCCTTGCAACGGCAATGGCTTCTACTACGATGGGTCTTTTGACATATTTTAAGTCTTTCAACTCGGCTTTTAATCGTTCGGAGCCTTCAGCCGTTACGGGTACTTGGTTCATCAATATGAGTCCTGGTGCAATGCTTGCAGCCTGTATACGTCGCCAATCTCACGATGAGACATGGCCTGACAGATTGCGTTTCCGCCCGATATTGTCGTCGAATAACAAACTGAATGCATCAACGCTTCACGTCGAATCGCATAGGAATCACTAATTGCCGACCGACCTTCAGTGGTATTAACAATTAATGCAATTTCGTCATTTTTTATCATATCAACTATGTGTGGTCGACCTTCTTTTACTTTGTTGACATGTTTACATTCAATACCTGCCGCTTGAATTATCTTCGCGGTGCCGCTTGTCGCCACTAAATTAAATCCCTGAGCATGAAGCTCTTTTGCCAAACTCGCTACTGAACGCTTATCTGTTTCACGAACACTTAAGAATGCAGTACCCGGCATAGGAATTTTCACACCCGCACCCTGCATGCCTTTTGCAAAAGCCTCTGCAAAGGAACGACCAATACCCATTACTTCACCTGTGGACTTCATTTCTGGCCCAAGAATCGGATCAACACCCTGAAACTTTGCAAATGGAAAAACAGATTCTTTAACCGACACAAAATCTGGTATTACTTGCTCAGCTCTCCCTTGATCGACCAATGACTGGCCCACCATACATCGTGCCGCCACTTTAGCTAATGGAACACCCGTTGCTTTAGAAACAAAGGGCACAGTTCGAGAAGCTCTCGGATTAACCTCGAGGATATAAATTTCTTCTCCCTTAATAGCAAACTGAGTATTCATCAAACCAACAACTTTCAGGGCTTTTGCCATTTGCGTTACTTGAATACAAAGTTTTTTCTGAATATCATCAGATAGTGAATAGGGCGGTAGTGAACAAGCCGAATCACCTGAGTGAACGCCTGCCTGTTCAATATGCTCCATTAAACCACAGACCACAACGTTCTCACCGTCACATATGGCATCAACATCAACTTCGATTGCTTCATCCAGAAAACGATCGAGTAATATAGGTGAATCTTTAATAATTTTTACCGCTTCCTTCATGTAATTGGCCAAGTCTTCCTGGTCATATACGATTTCCATCGCACGGCCGCCCAATACATAAGACGGCCTAACCACTAGCGGGAAACCAACCTCATCAGCCAGAGCAGCCGAAGATTCGACGTCAAAAGCAATACGATTAGGTGGTTGAAGCAAACCCAACTCTTGAATCATTTTCTGAAAACGTTCTCGATCTTCAGCAAGGTCGATCGAATCTGGCGTTGTGCCAATAATCGGAACGCCTGCCGCTTCGAGAGCACGGGCAAGGTTTAACGGCGTTTGCCCACCAAACTGAACAATCACCCCTTTGGGCTTCTCTAAATGAACTATTTCAAGTACATCTTCATAGGTCAATGGTTCAAAGTACAATCGATCAGAAGTATCGTAATCAGTCGAGACAGTCTCAGGGTTGCAGTTAACCATAATGGTTTCATAGCCATCTTCACGCAAAGCCATTGCCGCATGAACACAGCAATAGTCAAACTCAATACCCTGCCCGATTCGATTGGGTCCACCACCCAGCACCATGATTTTATCGCGACCAGTCGGCTGCGCTTCGCACTCTTGCTCATAGGTTGAATAAAGATAAGCCGTGGAGGACAAGAACTCTGCTGCACAGGTGTCAACGCGCTTATAAACAGGTCGAATACCCATGGCTCGACGCAAGTCACCGACTTCTATTTCATCCACTTCAAGCACTGTTGCGAGACGCCTATCTGCAAAGCCCTTGCGCTTTAAAGCAAAAAACTCATCCGCACTAATTGATTTAACATCTCGCCCTTTTAAATCTGTTTCACAGCGAATCAAGTCTTCAATCTGCGCCAAGAACCACGGATCAATTTTAGTTTCTTCAAATAGTCTTTCTGCACTATAGCCAGCCCGAAAGGCATCAGCGACATACCAGATACGATTGGCACCTGGTAACCTGAGCTCCTTGCGGAACAAATCTTCCTTCTCATCGTTATTAAGATTTGGAGACACAATTTCATCAAGGCCAAAAACACCTGTTTCTAAGCCCCTCAATGCCTTTTGGAAAGATTCTTGAAAGCTTCGACCAATCGCCATAACTTCACCAACCGACTTCATTTGTGTCGATAAACGGTCATCCGCTTGGGGGAATTTTTCAAACGTAAAACGCGGTATTTTGGTAACAACATAATCAATCGAAGGCTCGAAAGATGCCGGTGTTACGCCACCAGTAATATCATTTTGAAGCTCATCTAATGTATAGCCAACAGCTAGCTTAGCCGCCACTTTTGCAATGGGAAAGCCAGTTGCCTTTGACGCTAACGCAGAGGAACGCGATACTCGGGGGTTCATTTCAATGACGATCATTTCACCATTTTCAGGATTTATTGCAAACTGAACATTTGAACCACCTGTCTCGACCCCAATTTTCCGTAATACGTCAATCGACGCATTACGCATGATTTGGTATTCTTTATCGGTCAACGTTTGGGCTGGAGCAACCGTAATAGAGTCACCGGTATGCACGCCCATTGGATCGAGATTTTCAATTGAACAAATAATAATGCAATTGTCGTTACGATCACGCACAACTTCCATTTCATATTCTTTCCAGCCCAGTACTGATACTTCAATCAACACCTCAGTGGTTGGAGACAGATCAAGTCCACGCTTGATAATATCTTCAAATTCTTCGCGGTTGTAGGCAATACCACCCCCACTGCCACCCATTGTAAATGAGGGTCGAATAATGGTAGGAAAGCCAATCTGAGCGTGCCCTTGCCAGGCTTCTTCTAAACTATGTGCAATAAAGGCCTTCGGTGTCTTTAAACCAATCTCAGTCATTGCCTTACGGAACTTATCGCGATCTTCAGCCATATCGATGGCTTCGCGGCTAGCGCCAATCATTTCTACATTGTACTTTTTGAGTACACCTTCACGATCCAAATCGAGTGCGCAGTTAAGCGCTGTCTGGCCACCCATGGTAGGTAAAAGCACATCGGGGCGCTCTTTTTCAATTATTTTTTCAACGGCCTTCCAATGGATCGGTTCAATATAAGTAGCATCAGCCGTACCGGGATCAGTCATGATGGTGGCAGGATTCGAGTTAATTAAGATAACCCGTAACCCTTCCTCTTTTAGCGCTTTGCAAGCTTGCGCGCCAGAATAGTCAAACTCACAAGCCTGGCCGATTACAATTGGCCCAGCTCCAATAATCAATACCGACTTAATGTCTTTTCTTAATGGCATTAGGCTTCTCCACCTGAATTGGAATTGTCAGCTCTGTGATTGATATACGTCTCTATTAATTCAAAAAAGTGATCAAACAAAGGGGCTACATCATGTGGACCAGGGCTTGCTTCGGGGTGACCTTGAAAACTAAAAGCTGGCTTATCCGTACGATGAACTGCTTGTAGACTTCGATCAAATAAGGAAATGTGTGTGGTCCGTAAATTGTCGGGCAAGCTTGACTGATCGACTGCAAACCCATGATTTTGACTGGTGATCATTACTATACCCGTATCAATATCCTGTACTGGGTGATTAGCACCATGATGACCAAACTTCATTTTCATTGTTTTTGCCCCACTTGCGAGCGCTAACAGCTGATGCCCTAGACAAATACCAAAAATAGGAACATTGGTTTCAAGAATGGCTTTTATCGCCGCTATGGCATAATCACAAGGTTCAGGATCACCTGGACCGTTTGATAAAAACACACCATCGGGATTCATATCCAACACTGCCTGAGCTGACGTCTGCGCAGGAACAACCGTTACCTTTGCACCACGTTCAGCAAGCATGCAAAGTATATTTTTCTTAATGCCATAATCATAAGCAACGATGTGGTATCGATTGTCGGTGGACTCGCTATAACCGTGTCCTAAGGCCCACGTTGACAGAGACCAATCGTAGCGTTGTTTGGTACTAACCACTTTTGCCAAATCCATACCCTGAAGCCCATCAAATGCTCTGGCGGCTTCCAGAGCTTGTTCTTCAGATGGGTTTTTGCAAGCAACAATAGCTCCATTTTGAACACCATGATTACGCAAATGTCGCGTCAATTTTCGGGTATCTATGTCCGCAATTGCGACTACATTTCGAGCCACAAGATAATCTTGCAAGCTACTTTCACTTCGCCAGTTACTGGCGAGCAACGGTAAGTCCCTAATAATCAATCCACTGGCGTGAATGTTTAACGCTTCTTCATCTTCACTATTGACACCCGTATTTCCAATATGTGGGTAGGTTAAGGTAATGAGTTGGCGACAATAAGAGGGGTCAGTCAATATTTCCTGGTAACCGGTCATCGAAGTGTTGAATACAACCTCACCAGGGGATATACCGTCAGTACCGATCGATATACCCTCGAAAATAGTACCATCTTGCAGGGCTAATATTGCTGGGTTTAGCACAAAACCTCCGAGTTCAAAAAAGTGCGCGCGCACGAAAACAGAAGGAGCAGTAGCTCTTCCCGTTATAAATTAATTTTAAGATATTACACTGCGAAAGCAGCATCTTCTTTGAGGAAAAATTATACGATAAATGATATTTTCCGTCTATGGCTGAATAGCTGAAAACGATTAAATTTGAATAATATTATTCAACCCTTTTAGCAACTTTAAGTTTTAATCCAAAAAACGTTAATATTTTAACTTTTCCATAATAAATTTATGGATATATCGAAACTTTTTTTCATTAAAGTGCATAATCGCACGCTAAATTTACTTGGACGTTAAATTATTTATGTCAGGCATCACCATCTATACCTCCATGTTGTGCGGTTTTTGTCATCGTGCAAAACAACTACTTAACCAAAAGAAATTGCCTTTCGAAGAAATCGACGTTGGAGAAAGGCCCGGCGCCTATCAGGAAATGCTTAAAGTTAGTCATGGCAGCTCTAGCGTTCCACAAATATTTTTTGGTGACACGCATATTGGTGGTTGTGATGACTTGTTTGAAATGAACTCCAACGGTGAGTTAGACGACCTGCTAGCTGAATTAAACCTCACTTCCTCATAAGTATATCGTTCAGTCTTACAGCTGCACGGTTTTGTATGTTGCAGGGCTTACGTGAGTATAGTCAATATCGTTGTGACTGATACTAGGCACCTTAGCGGCTAAGTTAATAGGAATACCGTGTAATCTAGTAATCAACTTAGAAATTGATTACTAGATTAATAATTCAGCTCGACTCGCTAGATAAAGCCTCTTAACAGCGTCTTTTTGTTAATGGTTTCGATTTGTTCAATCGTCTCTTCAGCACCAAAAAAACTCACTATTGAAGTATTAAATAGACGCTTTTGATTTTACTAGGCCTTTCATTTGCACCCTTTGCATGAGAAAGTAGGGTTTGATTAATTTCGACTTCCTGACTAAATGGCATTTTACTTTGGCCGATAAAAAAATTGATTTTGCGAAAGCCGTGCTGTTCATTTTACTCGCAATATTTCTGTTCGATACCCAAGCAGCCATTATCAAACATCTAGGTGATCGTTACCCTGTCCAGCAACTAGCCTCATTTCGAAATATATTTGGTTTGTTACCGTCTATTTTAGTACTCGTCTTATCACAGGAGTGGCATCGTAGTGGACGAAAATTTAGCTTTAGCCAATGGCGTTTTGGCTTGTTCAGGGGCTTAATTTTAGGTATTGCACAATACTGTTTTTATCTCGGTATAACCAAACTAACCTTTGCTACCGCAACAACACTGACCTATATCGGCCCTATTTTCATTACTATCTTGTCAATACCAATCCTTAGTCACTCGGTTGGCATTTGGCGCTGGATTGCTGTCGCCACGGGCTTTATCGGAGTTTTACTCATCATAAAACCGGGTGCGAGTGTTTTTACTTTTTATGCATTGCTTCCGTTAGTCGCTTCATTTGGCTATTCACTCTCCACTATTTGCGTAAGACTAATCGACGACTCTATTCCAACAGCTCTGATTAACCTGTACGCATCTGTTGGAGCACTAATCTGTAGCCTGAGCATATTATTCTTTACAACGGGTTATATGCCGGTCACACGGTCAACCGATTGGCTCTGGCTATTGGCTATGGGTGTGGTCGGAGGTTTTGCCGTTTTTTGTATGATTACAGCTTACCGATTGACCAAACCTAGCAAACTTTCACCTTTTGAATACTTTGGTATTCCATTTGCTTTTATTTTTGGCTGGCTACTATTTAACGAGACGCCTTTTGATCGTCTTTTTCCTGGTGTAATATTTATTATTTCTGGAGGGTTACTTGTCGCTTGGAGGGAGCATAAAAATAAAATCACCTAAACCATAAATACTTAACCAATAATAATTTCATCTATTGCATTATTCTTTAAAAACTAACGAATGACAGACGTAATATGTCGACATTATTCGTTATTGTGTATTTAATTGCGCCGTTCAAATTTAGCTTTCAATCTTAGGGGTTTTTCTATGGGTAATCGATTATCAACTATCGTCACACGAACGGGTGACGAAGGCAATACTGGAATGGCTGACGGGTCTCGTCGCGCTAAAGATGATATTAGAGTGCATTGTCTGGGTGAAGTGGATGAGCTTAATGCAGTCATTGGATTAACGTTGAATGCTGTTGAAGACGATCAGATTCTTCAAGTACTCACTTTAATTCAGCATGACTTGTTTGATGTTGGCGCCGAACTCTGTCAGCCAGGTAAATCATTAATTCAAACAATACATGTTGATGCAATAGAATCAGCCGCAGAAAAATTTAATGCACCATTGCCACCATTGAAAGAATTTATCTTACCAGCGGGCTCCCAAGCAACTGCTTATTTACATCTGGCGAGAACTGTTTGTCGTCGCGTAGAGCGTTCATTAGTAGCGCTCAAGACAGAAGAAACGTTAAACCCAATAACGAGCCAATACGTCAACCGACTATCGGATTTACTGTTTATATTGGCACGATCAGTTGCACTACAAAATGGCGGCACAGAAGTGTATTGGCAATCCAAATACTCTCGCCTCAATCAAACATAAATTGAGGAATTGAATCTAATTCAAACTTTTTGATGTGCATCTTAAGCCAAATCTATTTGGCTAGAGCACTTTTCGCTTTAACTCAACCGTGACACGACGATTTGCAGCCCGGTCATTTTTCGTATTTCCTTCTTTATAAGGCTTACTTTCACCATAAAAATCAACTCGAAGTAAATTTGGGTCAACACCTAGTTGCACCAACAAATCATAAGTGTACCAAGCGCGTCGTGATGACAAGGTATCGTTGTAGCAGACAGTGCCAGTTTGATCCGCATGACCAGAAATAGTAATTTCTATAATTGATTTATCGACTTCAAGGTAATCTAAAATCTCACTAAATGCGGTCTGTTCATCTGCCATTAGTGGAAATTCAGCATCGTGTTTAAAGTGAATTTTCGCCAATCTAACGTCTTCATAATGTTGAGGATACAGACCCTTAACGCATTGTTCGAAAGCAGGCACTGCATCTCGAAAGCGCACCGTAGACATCAGAACAGTCATCGAATCAAACAAATTTTTATCATCTGAAAAATAAAAGCCTGGCTGAAAACCATTATGTAGTTCGAGATAGGCTAACTGTGCATCCCTCTCAGATATATCCAGCAGTGTGCCCTGGTTACTCGTTTTTAAACTAGCTAACATTATTGGCTTTCTAGGCGCTTTCCAACTAGGGGATTTCGAGACGAGCTCGACATCAAATGAATCACTAAAACGTTGATCAGTAACTAATTTTAAACGCAGTTTTCGGCCAGCTTCACGCAAAAATATGGCTTTGCCAAAATAAGGGATGACATGCTCCATTTCACAAAGCAGACGGCTTGTAGACGTCATAGTCCATTTAGATTCTACCATTGGCGCTAAATATCTGCGCTCGACTGCACTAGGCGCCGATATGAAACCGATCAGGCCAATGAGTAAGGTGCTCTTTAGTATGTTTAGCTTAGCTCGCATAGGCACCGTAATCGGCAGACCCAAATAATTCTTAAGAGGCGATTTTTAAACCCCAAAAAAATTTAATACCGCTTGAGAAAACTGTTTAGGTTGTTCGGCATGTAACCAATGATTGGCATTCATCAACACTTTAAAATGAGGCTGTTCAAAGTGTCCGTGTATAACGACTTTACCTTTTTTTTCAACGTAATTAGAACGCTCTCCACTAATAAAAAGTGTTGGGATATTAACCTTCCAAACCGTTGATTGAAGGCTATTTAAGGTAGTATCACCTGAACCGGGAAAACCTGTAATTTCATCAATATGCTGTTTAATCGCAGACCAGTTATTTTTCCACCGCCACCCATCTGACTCACTAGAGTCACGGACTAAGCTTTGTAACAGGAACTGGCGCACCTGAGTTTCTTCAATATCAGCTTGTAGCACTTTATCAGCGGCACCACGACTCTCCAATTCATCCAGCTTTAAGGCCATGATCGGATCAATTAAATTATCATAATTATGCTCATAGGCGATAGGCGCTATATCCGCCACGACTAACTGAGACACAAGCTGTGGATACTTCGAAGCAAGTAACATAGCAACCTTACCGCCCATGCTATGCCCCACTAGCCGACATGACTTTATGCCTAACTGGCTTAGCAGCTGGTAAACATCGTTGACCATGCTAGGGTAATCCATCATATCATTATGAAAAGATTCGCCATGGTTACGAAGATCAAGCGCTAATACATCAAAGTGCTTAGAGAAAACGTTGGATAACGATTGCCAGTTTTTACTCGAACCAAATAATCCGTGCAAGATAATCAGAGGCTCACCCTCGCCAATTCGAACATAGTTAAGTGCTGGGTT
>Ga0307997_10000156_pt1 | contig 30402 bp, 31 predicted proteins | sample Davwhametageno36_FD_203165 | JGI IMG/M metagenome (GOLD analysis project Ga0307997, IMG submission 203165) | Marine microbial communities from Davis Island wharf, Antarctic Ocean - #36 | ecosystem: Environmental > Aquatic > Marine > Unclassified | place: Antarctic Ocean: Davis Island wharf... | reverse complement strand
CTTTGGCGCGCCGCCAGCTAATACTCCGAATTTTTCCAACTTCAGCAACTCCGCGTCTCCGCTTCATTCCCTCCGCTGCCCCGTCGGAGCGTCTCTGCTCGTCCGGTAAGGGGGGTTCTAGAGTTACTAACATAGACCCGCAACCCCTTATTTGTAAAAAGGTGAAATTCTTTGCATTTCCGTGAATTTCCCATGTTTTAAAGGACTTAGCAGCGGGAAATTTCGCCGACCCAGGGTCATATCGCAACATTATGACCCTGTCGATTTGGATCAAACCCTACATCTAGGGTTATCCACAGACTTACCCACAAGAGGCAGCGCAAACCACCGATTCACTTTGCGTGATTCACACTGTTTTCGCCCGCGCCCATTTGAATCGCACTGCAAGCAGCCCCAGAATCACTGCCATGTAGACAATCGGCTCTATCTGAAAGCCTTTCACCAACCAAAGATAGTGGATGCCGGCAAGCACAGCGACCGGATAGGTCAGCTTATGTAGTTTACGCCAAACCAGCGGGCCCATCTTACGCATAGACCGGTTGTTGGACGTAATTGCCAAAGGAATCATCAGCACAAAGGCTGCCATTCCAACCGTAACGTATTTACGTTTCACGACCTCCATCCAGACGCGTTCAAACGTCTGCACGTCCAATACCGCCCAGACGAGGAAATGCGCGAGGATCAGGAAACAAGTCGTGACCCCAATTGCGCGGCGGAATTTGATCAAGTTGATTCCCGTCCACGTACGCACCGGTGTGACCAATAGCCCGGCGATTAGCAGCTTGAGCCCCAGCTCACCGTATTCACGCTCCAGCCAATTGATCGGCTCTGGGCCACCACCCTTTCCGGTCGCAGCCAGATAAAACATCCAACCTGTCCATGCCGCAACAATCCAATAGATCGGCCAAGCGGGAATTTTGCGCAGGGCGCCGTTGATTGTATTCGCAACTGTCATGGGGGAACTTTTCTATATGTATATAGTAAGCGACCCGACACGTGCCGAGCCGCATTGGAATTTAGCTGTCTACGGTTAGGTCCATGCCTGCGTACAGACTGGCGACTTCGTCTTCATATCCGTTAAACATCAATGTTGGCTGACGCTTGGCAAACAAACCGCCGCCAATCTCGCGGTGGGTTGCTTGAGACCAGCGTGGGTGATCGACCGTTGGGTTCACGTTACTATAGAACCCGTATTCACGCGCATTGGCTTTGTTCCAGCTCGTCGGCGGCTCTCGATCGGTTACGGTAATACGCACGATCGATTTGATCGACTTGTAACCATACTTCCAAGGGACAACAACACGGATAGGCGCACCCGATTGATTGGCAAGCGGTTCGCCGTAAATACCAGTTGCCAGTAGCGTCAGCGGATGCATCGCCTCGTCCATGCGCAGGCCTTCGACATACGGAAAATCCAGAACGCGGCGCTGAACACCAACCATGTTCTCTTCTTGCACGACTGTTTCAAAGGCGACGTATTTGCCGTTTGCCTGCACGCCTGCCTTTTTCAAAACATCCGCCAGTTCAACACCATTCCACGGCACAACCATCGCCCATGCCTCGACACAGCGGAACCGATAGATGCGTTCTTCGATATCAAGACCGTCAATCAGATCGGCGACGCTATATTCACCCGGATTATCGACAAGACCATCAACCTTGATCGACCACGGCGATGTCACGAGTTTATGCGCATTCTTGGCTGGGTCGTCCTTACCCGTGCCGAATTCGTAGTAGTTGTTGTATGTGGTGATGTCCTCAAGGCTGTTTGGCTTAAGCGTACCTTGGGCAGCCGCTTGGGTTGCGCTAAATCCGATTGCGCCGAGTCCAACAGCACCCGCCATAATCTGGCGACGGTTCATCATCATCGACTTAGGGGTTACATCAGCAGCAGTCAGGTCGTTGGTCCAGCGATAGGCCATTAAGGCACCTCCATCAAAAAGCATTATCTCTTAGATGGGGTGTATAAACCGAAAACCTATGAAAGGTTTCTCACGATGCCGCCAGTTGGCTGAAACGTTTTGATCTGGCCCTAAAAAACAAAGCCCCCGCAGACATAATATCTGCAGGGGCTTTGCTGTTTTTGTAGCTAGTGTACGACCGTGTCATCTGGGCGCGGTCTGTTTGATGCTGCCACGCGGTCACCCACAAGCAACCCATCAGGGCCCGCATCAACCGACACTTCGGCCCCATCCATGACATCACCAGCCAAGATCATCTCGGCCAATGGGTCTTGGATTGCGCGTTGGATGACACGTTTCAGTGGGCGTGCACCAAACACAGGATCATATCCTTCGTCGGCCAGCCATTTCAGCGCGGCCTCGGATAGATCTAGCGTCATATTGCGCCCCACCAAGCGCTTGGACAACAACCGCAGCTGGATTTCCACGATGCCAGCCATGTCGTCGCGGGCCAGACGGTCAAAGATGACAGTCTCGTCCAAACGGTTCAAGAACTCAGGTCGGAAGTGACCGCGCACGGCCTCCATCACATCATCTTTGGCCGCAGCCGCATCCGCACCATCGGGCAATTGACTAAGCGCTTGCGCCCCAAGGTTTGACGTCAGGATGATCAGCGTCTGCTTAAAATCAACCTTGCGGCCCTGCCCATCGGTCAGCACCCCATCGTCAAGCACCTGCAACAGCACGTTGAATACATCTGGATGCGCCTTTTCGACTTCGTCGAACAGAACAACCTGATAGGGACGCCTGCGCACGGCTTCGGTCAGCACGCCGCCCTCATCATACCCAACATAGCCCGGAGGCGCGCCAATCAGGCGCGATACCGCATGTTTTTCCATGAACTCGGACATATCGATGCGGACCATCGCATTGTCATCGTCAAACAGATACTCAGCCACGGCCTTGGTCAGTTCCGTCTTACCCACACCCGTTGGCCCAAGGAACAAGAACGATCCAAGCGGGCGGTTTTCATCATTCAGACCCGCCCGCGCACGGCGGACGGCATTGGACACAGCCGTTACAGCAGTACGTTGGCCGATCACACGACGACCAAGCTCTTCTTCCATACGCAGCAGCTTTTCACGCTCACCTTCTAGCATCTTGGACATCGGGATGCCGGTCCAACGCTCAACGACCTCAGCGATCTGTTCAGGGCGCACCGCATCTTCGACCATCAGATCATCGGATTGCTCTGCCTCGGCCAGCTTGCGTTCAAGATCAGGAATGACGCCGTAAGACATCTCTCCGGCCTTGGCCAAATCACCCTCACGTTTGGCGATATCCAATTCGGCGCGGGCACGATCAAGCTGTTCTTTCAGCCCGCGCGACCCTTCTAACTTGTCACGCTCGGCTTGCCATTTGGCCGTCATCTCAGACGCACGGTCCTGCAAATCAGCCAGCTCTTTTTCAAGCTTCGCGAGCCGATCTTTAGATGCGGCATCGTCTTCTTTGCCCAACGCCATAGCCTCAATCTGCAACTGCATGATTGATCGATCCAGCGCATCCAATTCTTCTGGTTTACTGTCGACTTCCATACGCAAACGGCTGGCTGCCTCGTCCATCAAATCGATGGCCTTATCGGGCAAGAACCGATCCGTAATATAACGATGTGACAAAGTCGCCGCAGCCACAAGCGCGGCATCGGCAATACGCACACCATGGTGCAGTTCGTATTTCTCTTTGATCCCGCGCAAGATGCTAACCGTATCTGTGACAGTCGGCTCCTCAACCAAAAGCGGCTGGAAACGACGGGCCAACGCAGCGTCCTTTTCCACGTACTTGCGGTATTCGTTCAGCGTGGTGGCGCCAATGCAATGCAGCTCACCGCGAGCCAGTGCCGGCTTAATCAAGTTGGCAGCATCCATCGCACCTTCAGACGCACCGGCGCCAACAAGGGTATGCATTTCGTCAATAAACAAAATGATTTCGCCAGCGGCATCCTCAATTTCCTTGAGCACCGATTTCAAGCGTTCCTCAAATTCTCCGCGATATTTCGCGCCAGCGATCAAGGCACCCATATCAAGCGCCATCAGCCTTTTGTTCTTCAAGCTTTCGGGGACGTCGCCATTCACAATGCGCAGCGCCAAACCTTCGGCAATCGCGGTCTTACCGACACCGGGTTCACCGATCAGCACAGGGTTATTCTTAGTCCGGCGCGACAACACCTGCATCGCGCGGCGAATTTCTTCGTCGCGACCAATGATCGGGTCGATCTTACCTTGCTCGGCGGCCTCTGTCAGATCGCGTGCATATTTGGCCAAGGCGTCATAACCGTCTTCGGCACTTGCGCTATCTGCCGTGCGGCCCTTGCGGATATCATTGATCGCAGCGTTTAAGCCTTGGGCCGTCACGCTTCCCGCATCCAAGGCATCCTTAGCCTTCGATTTCACCAATGCGAGCGCCATCAACAACCGCTCGACGGGGACAAAACTGTCGCCTGCCTTTTTGGCCAGCTTTTCAGCTTCGGCCACGATTTTGCCAGTCGCGCTATCCAGATACACTTGCCCGGCATCGCCAGACACGGCCGCGATTTTGGCCACCGCAGCGTCGACGGCCAAACGCACAGCAGGTGCATCGCCACCGCCGCGGGTGATCAAGTTGGCAGCAAGCCCTTGGTCATCGTCCATTAACGCTTTGAGTAGATGTTCAGGCGCAAGCCGTTGATGGCTTTCGCGCATTGCGATCGTCTGAGCGGCTTGTACAAAACCGCGCGACCGCTCTGTGAACTTATCTAAGTTCATGGGTCTCTCCTTTGTAATAAGCACCCTACCGTGACGCACCCGCATTCGCGGCACACGCCCTTCTTAGGCCTCTCTCGTTAGATGGGATGCAATACCGCTGGGTTCAAGACGACCTGCAAAACTTCGCATCTAAAAAAGTGAAGGGAGGGGGAACCAATTACATAAGTTCCCCAAACATTCCTTCATTGGCGACGACATATGTAGAACACGGAAAAGGGCACCTTAGTTTATGAAAAACGAGAAAACACCAGACGGAAAAGCAACTCACAAGCCCCAAGGCTTGCGCGATTCCATTGTGATGCGCCTCAAGGCGCATGACGCCGCGGTGCGGTCCACGTTATCAGACGAAGCAAAGCCCAAGAAAGACACCAAGGAAGATTAACTAGTAGTTTGCATTTCCCAGTTCCAGCGATTGTCTTCCCCAGATTTTCGCATGGATGTTCCGGTGGTGTCGTCACCGTGAACCTTAAGACGCGGTTGCCCCCAACGCAGCCGCGTCTTTTGGCATTCTTGGGGTGAGTTGCGCCGCACTCGACCGCAGGTTATGCCCCCAACAACCGCAGTAAAGGAAAGCCCCCATGTCCGATGACCGTCTGATCGTTGCCCTCGATGTTCCAAATGTCCTAGATGGGTTGGCCTTGGCCGCAAAACTGGGCGACGCCGTGAGTTTTTATAAAATCGGCCTCGGTATGTTGACTGGTGGTGGGATGGCATTGGCCAACGAACTAAAGGCCGATCACGGAAAACGCATTTTCATGGATATGAAATTCTTTGACATCGGCGCTACAGTTGAGGCCGCCGTGCGCGGCATGGCGCAATTTGATTTGGACCTATTAACCGTTCACGGCGACCCGCATGTAGTGGCCGCTGCCAAACAGGGCGCATCGGGATCAAACATGAAAATCATGGCTGTCACGATCCTGACGTCATTGGACCGCAAGGATCTGGATGCGTCTTGCATGAAGGCTGGCAATATCACCGACCTTGTCCAAGAACGGGCTGGCTTGGCATTCCTAGCAGGGGCAGATGGCGTCATTGCATCGCCCCAAGAGGCCGCGATGATCCGCGCATTGCCAGAAGCAGACGGCAAACTGATCGTGACACCCGGCGTACGTCCTGTGGGTGCTGCATTGGGTGATCAAAAACGGGTCGCCACCCCAGCACAAGCCATTGCAGACGGTGTGGATCATATCGTCGTTGGACGCCCAATTTGGCAAGCAGCCGATCCACGGGCCGCTGCATTGGCAATAACGGCTGAAATGGCCTCACCTCAGGCAAAGAAACCAAACACCTAAAGATTCACAACCGCGTGTATAAATAGAAATGAAACTTATATCCTAGATACGTGTTCCTATCTCAAGTTGAGACAGGAAAAGGAACACGATCATGCGTATCAATAATCTACGTTACAACGCACGAGTCGGCGCATTCGAGGCATCGGTTGATATCATGCGCGAAGGGCGGACATTCCGCTATCCTTGTGAATTGCAGGCACCACAAACAATGGACCCTGCGTCTGTCACAGCTGGGCTTGCCGCCCGCGCATTGCATATGTCGGATACCGCGCGCGGTTAGCAATTTGGCTGCGAAACAATGCCTGTTGTTTACTTATCGTTAATATCACGATCCCAGATTTTGACCGATCCGGTTTTCAAACCAAACATGCGGCGCATCGCCAAATACGCGACAAGCGAAAACACCGCAAAGATCACAAGCGTGATCGCAAGGCCGCCCACTGTGATCACCGCCAGCACCAGCCCCACGGCAAACGCGCCCAGCGCAAAGCCCAAGAATACATAGCCTGGCACCAGCACCTCGGCAGTGGCCAAAACCAATGCTGCCGAAAACCAAACCCAAGACATTTCCCAAAGCATCATCTTACTTGCCTTTCAACATCTTGAACGCATCGCCAAATGCCTCAACCGCGTTGGCAGGCAGGATGATCGTCTGCTTACCCGCGCCAGACCCCAGATTGTTCAGGGCTTCGACTTGCTTCAAGGCAACTTGATACTGCGCGGCTTCCAACCCGTTTTCAGAAATTACAGCAGCCACAACCTTGGTCGCGTAAGCCTCAGCATCAGCCAGCACACGGCGGGCTTTGGCTTCTTGCTCGGCAGCATATAGATCGGCGTCAGCCTGCAATTCGACTGCGCGTTTGCTACCTTCGGCCTCAGTCACTTGGGCACGGCGGGCACGCTCAGCGTTCAATTGCTGCAACATTGCTGACCGCGTGGCCGCATCCAAATTCACATCCAAAATTTCAGCGCGGGTGACTTCGATGCCCCAATCATCGACCTGTTGGGCGACTTGCGTGCGCACGGCGTCAATCAAAGTTGACCGGTTTGCCTGAACTTGATCCAACTCCATCCGGCCAATCTCAGACCGGACGATACCTGCGACGGTCGTGGAAATCGCAGCGTCCACATCGCGAATACGGTACACTGTCTTTTCGGGTTCAATGATGCGGTAAAACACCGACGTCTCAACTTGCACCAGCACGTTATCAGACGTGATCGCATCTTGGGTCATCGACGGCAGTTGGCGCTCTAGCACGCTTACTTTGTGGCGGATTTTGTCGAGAAACGGCACGATAAAGTTGATGCCCGGCCCAAGTACCACCCGCAGGCGGCCAAACCGTTCAACCACATGCTTCTCGCTTTGCGGCACGATGCGCACACCTGCATAAATGCAAACGATGATAAACACCGCCAACAGCAAAAGCGATATGTTCTGACCTGAAAGTTCAGTGACGATTTGTTCCATGTGCAGCGTTGTCCCTCATATTTCTATAAGGGACAACTAAGCATCTTTTAGTCACTTTTCAACGCAATACCCGCGGAAGGCAGTGCAATAGTTCACTCAAATCGGTCCGCAATCGTCGCGCCAATCGCATTTGCCGTTGCTGGGCTTAACGTCCAGCCAAGATGCCCATGACCCGTATTGTAATAGACGCGATCATGCCCGCCCTGGCCAACGCGCGGTATCATATTTGGCATCATCGGCCGCAAACCCGCCCAAGGCACACAATTCTCAGTGGATACATCAGGGAAATGCGTCTCGACCCATTTGATCAAAGGCTCAACACGATCAGCGCGAATATCGCGGTTTTCACCGTTAAATTCTGCTGTGCCCGCGACGCGGAACCGTCCCTTACCCAGTCGCGATGTAACGATCTTAGCTTTGTCATCCAACAGCGATACATAAGGGGCCGCCGCTTGGCTTTCTGCATCGTCCAAGTTCACCGTGATGGAATAGCCTTTGACAGGGTACACGTTAACGCGGTCCCCCAGCATGGCCGCAAATTTGCGCGATGCGACACCTGCCGACACCACAACAGCATCAAACCGAACTTCATCAGTCGTCACAACCGTGACACCATCGTCGGCCTTTTGCAGGTCAGTCACAGGATCCCCAAGGCGGAACGTGACCCCTTGGGTCATCATCCATTTGGCCAAACCATGGGTGAATTTATGAATGTCACCAGTGCTGTCACTTTCGGTCCAATACCCGCCAATAATATCGCCGCGCAACGTCGGCTCTTTGGTCGCGACTTCGGCAGCGGACAGCTCTTGACGGTGTACGCCACCCTCGGCCAGCAATTTGTTAATCATGCGGGCATGTTTGAAATCGGCCTCGGTCTTGTAGAAATGCAAAATGCCTGCGGGGCTGAAATCAAAGTCGACGCCAGACCGATCCGCCATTTCAGCCAGATCCGCTCGTGCAGCAACAGCCAATCCAGCCGTCATCACAGTGTTCGTTTTATAGCGCGGGATATTCGCCAAAAACTCGGCCATCCAGCTGATCTTGTGCCATCCGGGGCGCGGGTTCACGGACAAAGGGGCGTTGCTTTGCATCATCCACTTAATCCCCTTCAGGACAGTGGACCATTGGTTCCAAGTTTCGGCGTTGGACGCAGACAACTGGCCGCCATTGGCAAAACTGGTTTCCATACCGGCATAACGCTGACGGTCATAAACCGTCACATCAAAGCCGCGTACATGAAGGGCATAAGCAGTGGTAACACCGGTAATTCCGGCACCGATTACAGCAACGTGAGGCATGGTATTTTCCTAACCAATAAAGTGCATTCGCACCCATCGCCCCCACCGTCACTGAACCTGAGAGATTCACCCGCTGCGGGCTTGCTCCTTCGGTGGACCATCCAAGGTCTCTCTTCGGCGTTTTGCGCGTCAACCGGTCCATTTGCCTGAGAGTGACCGGGGCGGTTGCTCCTTCGGCGCGGACCAAACCGACTCTCCCGGTTGATACGTTTCCTATCGGAAACATAACCAAGTTTTACAAACGGATCAAGCCGTCTGTAGATCCAGCCACGCGATGAGTTGTGGCGGAAACGATGGGACAACATTTGGCGTATTCAAAAACTGATCGGGGGTCATCATCATCCAACGCTGCCCCTCATCACCTAGCACAACTCGGTCGATCAATTTGGCATCCAAACGGGCAACATAAAACCAATTCATATAATCCGGCTGGTTGAACGACCGATACTGCGCCGCATGGCAAATCGTATTTTCGAGCAAATCCAAACCGACCTCTTCGCGGACCTCTCGGGTTAACGTCTGCAATGGGGTTTCGCCTGCATCCCGCATTCCACCCGGAAAATCCCAACAATTCGGGCTTGCAATATGTGCAAGGTCGTCGCGCAAAATAACGATCAACGCATCGCCCAAAAACAACGCCACATGCGCCCCAAGAAACTCCATATCATCCATGCGGATCACCTTAGCCGTTGTGGGCAGGACCCGCGCCCCTTATCTTACCCGTTATGCCCACTTTGTGCCGCGACTGCTTGACGATCTATGACACCGGCACCCGCTGCACGGCCTGTCGCAGTCCGCGCAAAATCGCCCACCCCGAACTATTGGACCTGACCATCGCCCACATGGACTGCGATGCGTTTTATGCCAGCGTGGAAAAGCGCGATAATCCAGACCTTGCAGACAAACCAGTTATCATCGGGGGCGGTAGGCGCGGTGTTGTATCCACTGCCTGCTATGTGGCGCGGATCAAAGGCGTCAAATCCGCGATGCCAATGTTTCAGGCGCTGAAACTCTGCCCAGAAGCCGTCGTGGTTAGCCCGCGCATGGACGCCTACGTCGAAGCGTCAAGAGCGATCCGTGCCATGATGGATGACCTCACACCAAACGTGGAACCGCTGTCACTGGACGAGGCATTCATGGACATGACAGGCACCGCGCGCCTGCACGGCGCATCGCCTGCGGTGATGCTGGCGAGGCTCATTAAACGGATGAAAGAAGAGGTCGGGCTCAGCGGGTCCATCGGATTGTCACACAACAAATTCCTCGCCAAAGTCGCGTCCGATCTGGACAAGCCGCGTGGGTTTTCCGTCATCGGTAAGGCAGAGACCACCGAATTTCTGCGCCCCAAACCCGTCCGCCTGATCTGGGGGATTGGGCCCGTGGCGCAAGAAAGCCTTGGCAAGGCGGGCATCAGGACGTTCGATGATCTGTTGCGTTGGGACCGGCGCGATCTGCACGACCGATTTGGGGACATGGGCGAGCGACTTTATGGCCTTGCACGCGGTGAAGACCCACGACGGGTCTCTTCCAACACGCCCGTCAAAGGCATCTCCAATGAAACGACCTTCAACGATGACACCAACGACTCTGACATTCTCGATGGGCACATCTGGCGCATGGCTGAAAAGGTTAGCGCACGGGCCAAGGCCAAGGATATCGCAGGCCGCGTTGTGACGCTAAAGCTCAAAACTTCGGCGCACAAAAGCATCACGCGGCGGCTGTCGCTTCACACGCCCACCCAGCTGGCCGACACCATCTACAGGACAGCACGTGGGCTATTTGATCAAGCCGGCGACATGGGACCATTCCGTCTGTTGGGCGTGGGGATCAGCCAGCTGACAGCGGCGCAAGACGCCGACAAGACGGGTGACCTTCTGGATCCAGACGCAGGCAAACGGGCCAAAGCCGAAGAAGCTTCCGACATTATCCGCAAGAAATTCGGGGCGAAGGCCATCATCAAAGGCCGCGCCCTACGGTGATGCGCCACATCGTAGGATGGGTCTTGACCCATCGCACCGCGCGCCGATACCCTGACCCTATAGAAACCAATCACAACAGGAGGACACATGCTGACCAACCGCATCACGCGCCGACTTCAGCATGGCCCCCGCGCCGCCCTGTAAATCCGTTTGCGGGGCTGACCACACATCGGTCCGCCTCGACTGCGCCTCAAATGGCGCACCCTTCCGTGATTGAAAGACTTTTCACATGAGCCTTCTGACCCTTCAAAACCTCGGCATTACGCTGGGCGACCCACTATTTTCTGACTTGACATTGACCCTCAACAAGGGCGACCGCCTCGGTCTTGTCGCAGCCAACGGGCGTGGCAAAACGACATTAATGCAGTGCATGACAGGCGAAACCGAATCGACCAAAGGCGAAATCACCCGCGCACGCGGATTGCGCGTCGGGCACGTGGCGCAATACGTCCCAGACGCGAAACTTGACCAAACGCTTTACGATTTGGTGCTGTCCGCCTTACCGTCCGAGCAGGCCGATTTCGAAAGCTGGCGTGTGGATGTCGTCTTGGGCGATCTGTCGGTCCCCTACGACTTACAACAGACGCAATTGCGCGAACTTTCAGGTGGTTGGCAGCGAACCGCAATGCTTGCAGCCGCGTGGATCACTGAACCCGATGTGCTGCTACTCGACGAGCCAACCAACCACCTAGACCTGCACAGGATCGGGTTGTTGGAAAACTGGCTGCGCGCCCTGCCCCGTGATGTGGCCGTGATTATCACCAGCCACGATCGGGCATTCCTTGATGCGGTCTGCACCCGCACGCTGTTTTTGCGGGCAGAAACCAGCCGCGATTTCGCACTGCCTTTTACGCCCGCCCGCGACGCGCTTGATGAAACCGACGCCGCCGATGCACGCCGTTTTGCCAACGACCTGAACAAGGCGAGCCAGTTGCGCAAACAAGCGGCCAAGCTCAAGAACATCGGCATTAATTCCGGCTCCGACCTGCTGATCACCAAAACCAAGCAATTGACCGAACGGGCCGCCAAAATCGAAGCCAGTGCAAAACCAGCCCACCGCGAAAAGGGCGCTGGCGAGATTAAGCTTGGCAACGCAGGCACACATGCCAAGGCGCTTGTTACTTTCGACAATGTTGCGGTCCAAACACCCGACGGGCGCGCGCTTTATAACACTGGCGAAAAATGGATAACCCCCGGGGATAGGATTGTTCTGCTGGGCGCCAATGGCACAGGCAAAACTCAACTGGTACAAATGGTGCACCGCGCGCTTTCGGGTGGGGAAAGCCCAGTGCGGGCGGCACCTTCGGTGTCACTCGGGTACTCTGATCAGCATCTAAGCCAGTTGAACGAAGCCGACACCCCGATGCAGGCAACCGCCGGACAATTCCACATCGGCGATCAACGCGCGCGCGGGCTACTGGCGGGAGCTGGGGTCAACATTCAGATGCAAGATACACCGCTGCACAAACTATCGGGTGGGCAAAAAGCACGGCTCGCGATGCTGGTTCTGCGTCTGCAGCATCCAAACTTTTACCTGCTGGATGAACCGACAAACCATTTGGACATCGAAGGTCAAGAAGCGCTGGAAGAAGAACTGGCGCGGCACGAGGCAGCATGTCTACTGGTTAGCCATGACCGTAGCTTCGTGCGCAATGTCGGCAATCGATTTTGGTGGATCGATAGACGGCGGCTGGTTGAAATCGACAGCCCAGACGATTTCTTTGCGGGTCAGCTAGTCGGTAAGATGGGTTAAAACCCATCCTACTCGGCTGCGAGCGATGCCTGCGTGCCGCGTCCAATATCGGCGATCTCTTTCATGACGCCGCTCAGGGCCGCACGCAGAACATCAAATCCTGCAGTCAGCTCCAACGTCGCCTCGTCCATATACAATGCGCGGTCTATCTCGATTTGAACGGCATGCTGGCGACGAGATGGGCGGCCATAGTGCTGCGCGATATACGCCCCCGCAAACGGCATATTGCGCGCGACGCGAAAGCCAGCGGAGGCAAACGCCGCCTCAACATGCTCTACAACGGCGGGGCTGGCAGCGGCACCAAACCTATCGCCAATCACGACCTCTGGCCGCCCGATACCAGGTGTGTTGATGCCATCCATCGCCTCGTGGGGCATGGAATGGCAGTCGATCAAAATAGCCTCACCAAATGCAGTGTGACTTTGATCGATCAACGTCTGTAGCGCGTCATGATAAGGACGCCAATAATTAGCAACACGGGAATGGGCCTCTTGCAACGTCAGCTTGCCTGCGTAAATCGGGCGGCCATTGGCCACGACGCGCGGAACAATGCCAAGCCCACTTGCGACGCGCGGGTTTTGCGACACACGTTGCACGCCGGCAATCAAGGCCGCATCCATTTCATCAAGACCACGATTCAAATCCAGATAGGCGCGCGGAGCCTTTGCCGACAGCAACGGGGCCCCAAATTTTGGCGCATCCGCGTACAACAAATCGACAAACGCATCCTCGGACGACCGAATTGTCTCCGCATCCAACACGGCAAGGCGCAGAAACGCATCCGTGTAATCACGACCACTGTGCGGAGACGCGAAAATAACGCTTGTTGTGCGCGTCTCTGGCTGTGCTAAATCATAAGCAGGATGGGACATTGCGGCTCCTTTGTGCCAAATGATAGCCTAGTTTAGGTAATTATCAAAAGCCCTTGATCCCCCGTCCGACTCCTTTTATAGACCGCACGACTGACACGGTTAAACCCCGTGTCCTATTTCGTTATAGGGCGCTGGGTACTGGCCAAATCGGACAAAGGATGATTAGCTCAGCGGTAGAGCACTTCGTTGACATCGAAGGGGTCACTGGTTCGATCCCAGTATCGTCCACCATGAATTCGCCAGCGTTTTTGACGCTGTTAATGCAACCCAAGGCGCAATCGCCGCGCCGTGACAATGAAGGATCGAGCCATGAAAGTTCGTAACTCCCTCCGTTCGCTCAAGCAGCGTCACCGCGATTGCCGGATTGTGCGCCGTAAGGGCCGCGTCTATGTAATCAACAAGACGCAGCCACGGTTTAAAGCTCGTCAGGGCTAAACCGCTGCAAAGCATTGAACGATTTAAAAGGTCGCACCCTCTTGGGCGCGGCCTTTTTTATGCTGCGCACTGGCCAGACCAACCCAATAACTGTTAGGTTGGTTGAAACAGCAACCACAAGTGGAGCCGACCCAATGAAAATGCCCCTGACCTGTATCGCAGCCATGATGATCGCATCCCCTGCCTTGGCCCAAGACTTTTGTGGCGGGTCAGGCACAGGTGGCCAATGGATCGGCGGAACCCAAGATGCATCGGATATCAGCACAGCAGACGCGCACCGCGAACAGCTTGCGTTGGTTTTGGGCGAAACACCCTATATCGGTTTATTTTCGCTATCCACGCCAACGCCAGTCCGGATCGAGGCCGCAGGTCGTGGCGCCGGTGACCCGCTGATCGATGTCTTTGATTCAGAGGGCGGGATCGTCGCGTCTGACGACGATTCAGGTGGTGGTGGAGCCGCGCGGGCCGAGCTAGACCTACCAATCGGCACATACTGCGTATCGATGAAAAGCTATGACGACGCCCCTATGAGCGCGTTCATGCGGATCGGGAGGCAGAACCAAGAAGCACTTACCCCCGGCACCGCGGAAGGGTCAGCATCCGACGCGAGCGGCAGTTGTGCGCAAGCACGCCCCTTTGGGGACTTGGGGACGACCCAGTCGGTCGCTGTGGAAGAAAACGGGTTTTGGGCGTTCACATTGGACGCACCAACGGCCCTCACAATCACGGCCACAAACGAAGCCGCGGACCCGACGGTCGCGCTTTTGGATGATGCCGAAACAGAGATCGCATCAAACGACGATCACGATGGCCTGAATGCGCGCATTGAGCGGTCCGCGCCACTGCCTGCAGGCGATTATTGCGTCAGCGTGGGGGCAATTAACGACAGCAGTCTGTCTATCGACCTGACCATCGCAGTCTACGATCCTGTTGCGGCATTGGCTGCCCTTTATGCACGTGGCGAAGCATCACCGCCCTTGGATGGATCCGTCGACGTGACCGACCTCGGCCCACTCCAGACCCGGATGCGCAAAGACTTGCAGCTGGGAACTGACACGATGTGGTTCACCGTCGATATCCCCGAAAGCAGCCTACTGCTTATCGAAGCAGTCGCGGCGGGCGACGACGGCGACCCTTGGTTGGTGGTGTTTGATGACCTTGGTCGTCAAATAGCGATCAATGACGATGCCGGTGATAGCCTGAACAGCATGATCGCCACCCAGGTACAGGCGGGACAATACGTTGTCGGTGCCAAACAGATCGGTGATGACGTTCAAGGCTTTGTGCGGCTCGTGCTGGAACGCTACGTCCCTGCCAAATAGGTGACATCGGTTAGCCCAGATCAGTTTTGGGTTCGGGCTAACCAATTCAAATTTTGGAATTCAGGTGTCATAGTCGCGTTGGTCTTCAATCACGATCCCGTCGCGGGGAATGTCGCCTTGTGCGCAGCAAGTGATCCGCGCCTTCAGCTTTAAAACCTCTTGGACGGCACGCGCGATGATATCCGCGTCCAGCGCAGTACCCTCAATAAGAACCGTCATACGATCCGCATCGCCATCACGATCAACGACGACACGCGCACGGTCTACGCCATCCAATCGATCAACCAAATCAGCCACCTGTTCAGGACGCACGAACATACCTTTTATCTTGGCGGTCTGATCGGCGCGACCCATCCAGCCTTTGATGCGCATATTGGTGCGGCCGCAAGGGGACTGACCCGCCAGCACAGCACTTAGATCGCCCGTGGCAAAACGTATCAGTGGATAGTCAGGGTTCAGCGACGTGACCACGACCTCGCCGACCTCACCTTCAGGCACAGGAATACCGGTTCCGGGCGTGACGATCTCAACGATCACACCTTCGTCGACGATCATGCCTTGGCCCTCCGCGGTTTCATAAGCGATCTGACCCAGATCGGCGGTCGCATAACACTGCAAACAGGCGATGCCGCGATCCGCATAAAACTGGCGCAACTGCGGGAACAGCGCGCCCCCTGAAACAGCGGCTTTCGTGACCTTTAGCGGCAAACCCATCTCATCAGCTTTTTCCAAGATCACCTTAAGATAATCCGGTGTACCAGCATACGCAGTCGATCCAATGTCATGGGCGGCACGGACCTGTAGCTCGGTTTGGCCTGTACCAGCAGGCAGCACAGTGGCCCCCACAGCGCGGGCACCATTTTCAAACATCGTACCGGCGGGGGTCAGGTGATACCCGAAACAGTTCTGCACAATATCACCGGTGCCAATCTCGCAGGCGGCCAGAAACCGACCAAAGCGCCACCAATCATGGCTCGATCCACCTGGCTCGTAAATCGGACCGGGCGATTGAAACACATGGGTTGCGTTCTTGACCGTCAGCCCACCAAACGGAGGCTTGGCTTTCTGAGCGGCGCTTAGATCAGATTTGCGCAAGACAGGTAAGCCTGACAAATCTGCCAACACGTCAATCGGCGCATCCAATAGCGTGTTCAGCACTGCCAATTGCGCGGCACTACGGTCGCTGGGCTTACGTGTTTCCAGATCATCGAAATGAGCCATCAGTGTCTCCTGTTAGACAAACCGGTTTCCAAGTATATCAAGCCAACCAGCGCTTGCGACGGCGGTAAGACCGGACATCACGGAACGATTTGCGGCCCTCATCAGATACGCCCAGATAGAATTCCTTCACATCAGGGTTCTCGCGCAGCTCAGCGGCGGGGCCTTCCATGACGACACGACCACTTTCCAAGATATACCCATGATGGGCAAACCTTAACGCGACGTTGGTGTTTTGTTCAGCCAGCAAAAACGACACACCTTCGCGTTCGTTCAGATCCTTGACGATACCGAAAATTTCCTCGACCAACTGTGGGGCCAAGCCCATCGATGGCTCATCCAGCAAGATCGTCTCTGGACGGGACATCAAGGCGCGGCCAATGGCACACATCTGCTGTTCGCCACCGGATGTGTACCCAGCCTGCGATTTTCGACGCTCACGCAAACGGGGAAAATAATTGTATACCATCTCCAAATCGGCCGCGATGGCCGCGGCGCCTTGGGTGCGGGTATAGGCACCAGTAAGCAGATTTTCCTCAATCGTCAGATGTTCAAAACAGTGACGGCCTTCCATGACCTGAATGACACCTTTTTTAACCAAATCTGATGGGGCCAAGTCCTGCACACGCTCGCCGCGATAGTGGATCGAACCTTTGGTGACCACGCCGCGCTCAGAATGCAGCAGGTTTGAAATCGCCTTCAACGTCGTCGTTTTACCCGCGCCGTTTCCGCCCAACAGTGCAGTGATACCGCCCTTCGGAACAGACAAAGACACACCCTTAAGAACAAGGATCACGTGGTTATAGATCACTTCGATATTGTTGACCTCTAGCAGGGTCTCAACTTTTGTATCGTCAGTCATGATCACCATCACCCGTCCTCGCTTTTTCAAAAATACTCAAAAAACGCGGGCAGCGCCAATCAGCGCCGCCCGCGTTTGTGGCTTACATGCAGCCAGCTTCGATGTTGTTCTCGGCAGCAAACGCAGCGGAGTCTTCCATGATCAACGGCAATGTCACCGCATCATCAGGCGCGATGTAATCGGTCAAAGCAACCCATGCACCAGCGGACGCATCCCACTGCTGTACGATGCCCAAACCGGACCCACCGTGATCCTGACAAGAAACCGAGAATTCCGGTCCAATATTGGCCATACCCAGCTCTTCCATACGAGCAGCCGTGATATCCAAGGCTTCCATACCGTCACGCATCATCGCAGGGGTGATGGCAGCAACGCCGTGGATTCCTTGCGCCGTTGCGACAGCTTCGGCAGCCAACATCGCGGCGTACATGCCACGTGTATAAAGCACTGTACCAATGTTAGAACCGTCACCAGCAGCGTTGCCAGCATCATGCACAAGTGTGCGGATGTCGTCGAACACAGGCAAGCTTGCATCAATCCGGTTCATGTTCAGCGACTTGTAACCGTTCGCCGCATCACCCGCAGGTATCACGTCATGCTCGGCACCAGCCCACCAGTTACCGATGAAGTTTTCCATCGGAAAGCCAATGTTGGCGGCTTCTTGCACAGCCACTTGGTTCATCACACCCCAACCCCACATCAGGACATAATCAGGACGCTCACGACGGATTTGCAGCCACTGTGATTTCTGCTCCTGACCAGGGTGGTCAACGGCCAGTTGTGTCAACTCAAAACCGTACTGTGCGGACAGGTTTTCCAGCGTGCGGATAGGTTCCTTACCGTAAGCAGAGTTATGATAGACAAGCGCGATATTTTTGCCATCAAGCGATCCACCGTTTTCATCCAGCAAATAGTTCACCATCACAGATGCAGCATCCCAATAGTTGGCAGGATAGTTAAACACCCAGTTGAACACTTCGCCATTGGCAGCCGACGTGCGGCCGTAACCCATAGTGTGCAATGGAATTCCATCTGCGGTTACTTTCGGGATAAGTTGATATGTGATGCCCGTGGAAAGTGGTTGATAAATCAACGCGCCTTCGCCCTTGGTGGACTCGTAACATTCAACACCCTTCTCGGTGTTGTATCCTGTTTCGCATTCGATGATGCGGAACATCTCACCGCCAACGCCGCCATCACGGGCATTCAGCATGTTGAAGTAGTCCTGGTACCCATCCGAAACTGGTGTTCCGCCAGCCGCATAAGGGCCAGTGCGATACGACAGATCAGGAATGACCAGCTCGGCCAAAGCGGGGCCAGCGGCCAGCGTGCCCGCAAGGGCCATCGCTGCAAGTGTCTTAAGTTTCATCGGTATATCCTCCCAAGGTTTCCGATAGTTTCAAGTGCTGGGGGCAACCCCAACCGTAGATCCTGCGCCCGTTAATACGGAAACGGCCACAGGCGTAATTTCTCTTTGGCAATGCGCCAGAATTGGGCCAAACCATGCGGCTCTTTAATCAGGAAAAACATGATCAGCGCACCGATGATCACCAACTGCAGGTGCGCCACGATATCAGTGGGCCAGCCCAACAGATCGACGCCAATCACCTTTAACGCAACCGGCAACAGCACGAGGAACCCTGCGCCGGCAAAGCTGCCGAAAATGGATCCAAGTCCGCCGATGATCACCATGAACAGCACCAAAAACGATTTTTGAATGCCAAAGGCTTCGCCGACTTCAACAGCCCCTAGGTACACCGAAAAGAATAGCGCGCCCGATATCCCAATAAAGAACGACGACACCGCAAATGCGCTTAGCTTGGCTTGCAACGGATTCACGCCGATAATCTCGGCGGCAATATCCATATCGCGAATGGCCATCCATTTGCGGCCCATGGTGCCACGGGTCAGGTTGCGCGCAATGATCGCGCAAACGGTCACAAAGACCAGGCAGATCATATATTTCGCCCATGCATCCGTGTTTGGCCCGATGACAGCAACGCCTCCGACAAACCGTTCAGGCGCGTTGATCTGACCAGAGGCAGAATAATTGTAAAACCAAGCGACCTTGTTGAACAACCAAACAAGGAAAAACTGCGCAGCCAGCGTGGCCACCGCCAGATAAAAACCCTTGATCCGCAGGCTTGGCAGGCCAAATGCAGCCCCAACAACGGCGGTAATCCCACCGGCCAAAATCACATGGATCACGACAGATACATCGGGGAACGCCGTCATCAACTTATACATCGCATAAGCCCCGACAGCCATGAAACCACCAGTTCCAAGGCTAACCTGCCCGCAATATCCGGTCAGAATATTCAGGCCAATCGCGGCAATCGCATAAATCAGAAACGGCACCAAAATCGCATTGGCCCAATAATCGTTGATGATGAACGGGATGACCAAATAGGCAACAGCAATCATCGCCCAAAACCGATAGCGGTCAAACTTGATCGGGAACGTCTGGCTGTCCGCCTCATACGAGGTCTTAAAATCTCCGGCTTCACGATAAAACATGGCAGCCTCCTACATTAAACCCGTTCAATGATCTTCTCCCCAAACAGGCCCTGTGGGCGGAACACGAGGAAGATAAGCGCCAGCACATAGGCGAACCAGTTTTCAGTCGCGCCGCCGATCATGCCGCCAATGGTATATTCAAACAGCTTTTCACCCACACCGATGATCAGGCCACCAACAATGGCCCCCGGAATGGACGTAAACCCACCCAGCATCAGCACCGGTAGGGCCTTTAGCGCGATCAACGACAGCGAGAACTGCACGCCAGATTTCGCGCCCCACATGACACCCGCCACCAGAGCCACAAGCCCCGCCAACGACCACACAAGCACCCAAATAAAATTGAGGGAGATACCAACCGACAGGGCCGCTTGGTGATCATCGGCCACAGCACGCATCGCGCGGCCTTGCTTGGAATACTGCGCAAACGCGATCAGGCTCATCACAAGGATCGCAGCGACAACAGTCGCGACCATATCCAGCTTATCTATAAAGAAGCCGTAGAAATCATCGCCGCCAAGACCGGACGTCATATCCTCGATCCAGCGCGATCCACCCTGCGGCAGTCCGACCTTTAGCGTCTTGATATCAGACCCCCACATCAGATCACCCATACCTTCAAGGAAATACGCGAGGCCAATGGTCGCCATGAACAAAATGATCGGCTCTTGGCCGACCAGATGTCGGAAAACGAACTTTTGCACAGCCCAAGCAAAGGCAACCATCACACAGAGCGTTAGAAAAATCGCCAATAACGCAGGCACATGCCAACCGAAATGATGGATCTCGGTGCCAAAGATCGCGTTTATCATATGGGAAAACGGCACTTGGCCTTCCATGATGCCGACCAATGTTAGGGCCGCAAACAAAGCCATCACGCCTTGGGCATAGTTGAAAATACCCGAAGCCTTGAAGATCAGCACAAAACCCAATGCGACCAGCGCATAAAGCACCCCCGCCATCAGGCCGTTTAGAATGACCTCGATGCCATATAGAAAATCAGCCGACATTGTTGTCTCCCTTAATCATGGGCCACGCCCAGATAAGCATCGATTACCTCTTGATTGCCGCGCACCTCGTCTGGTGTGCCATCGCCAATCTTACGGCCATAATCCATCACGACCACACGGTCTGACAGGTCCATGACCACGCCCATGTCATGCTCAATAAGCGCAATCGTGGTTCCAAATTCGTCGTTCACATCAAGAATAAAGCGGCTCATGTCCTCTTTTTCCTCGACGTTCATGCCCGCCATCGGCTCGTCCAACAGCAACAGCTTTGGCTCTGCGGCCAAGGCACGAGCCAGCTCGACACGCTTCTTCAGACCGTAAGGCAGACGACCCACAGGGGTTTTGCGAATGGCCTGAATTTCGAGAAAATCAATAATACGCTCAACAGCCTCGCGGTTTTCGACCTCTTCACGCTGTGCTGCACCATGCCAGATCGCCTGCGAAAAAATGCCGGTCTTCATATGAGTCAACCGACCGCACATGATGTTGTCCAAAACAGACATACCCTCAAACAGAGCGATATTTTGGAACGTACGGGCGATGCCTTGGCGGGCAACATCATAAGGCCGCATTGTCGGGCGCTTGGCGCCACGGAACCAAACCTCGCCATCTTGCGGATGATAGAACCCCGAGATGACATTCAACATCGACGACTTGCCTGCGCCGTTCGGGCCGATAATCGCGCGGATTTCACCCTCGCGAATGTCAAAGCTGATGTTCTTAATCGCCTCGACACCACCAAATCGTAAGGTGATGCCGCGCATATCCATCAGCACACCGCCAATCGTGCGGCCGTCTGGCGTGATATAACTATCTTTCATGGAAAATCTCCACAGATGATGGGATGGCGGGTGGGGCGACGTGCTTGCACGAGCGACAATCCGTCATGCCGCCACCTGCTCGGCTGCAACCACAGCATCGCGCAAATCCAACGTCGCTGTAATCTGGCCCTTGCGACCATCCTCATATGTGACTTCCGTTTCGGTATAAACGTCGGTCGCATCGCTATAAAGTGCGGCAATCAAATCGGAAAACTTATCAGCAATCACAGCGCGGCGCACCTTGCGCGTGCGGGTCATTTCACCGTCATCGGCATCCAGCTCCTTATGCAACACAAGGAACCGGTGTATCTGGCAGCCTGCCAACATCGGATCAGATGCAACAGACCTATTCACTTCAGACACATGCGCCTCGATCTGGCCCAAGACCTGCGGATGCTGTGACAATTCCTGATACGATGAATAAGCAATGTTGTTACGCTCAGCCCAGTTGCCTACCGCTGTCAGGTCAATGTTGATAAATGCGGTGCAGTATTCATGCCCCGCACCAAACACGACCGCCTCTAGGATATTGGGATAAAACTTCAGCTTGTTCTCGACATACTTTGGCGCAAACAAGCGACCGTCAGCCATTTTGCCAACGTCTTTGGCACGATCAATGATGCGCAAATGACCGGACCCTTCCTCGATAAATCCAGCATCGCCCGTCGCAACCCAGCCCTCTGCATCCTTGGTTGATGCGGTGCTTTCAGGGTTTTTGTAATACGATACAAACGTACCCGGCGACCGGTAAAACACTTCGCCATTGTCGGCGATCTTTAGCTCCACACCGGGGCTAGGGACACCAACAGTATCTGACCGGACCTCACCATCAGGCTGCTGGGTGATAAACACCGTGGCCTCGGTCTGGCCATAAAGCTGCTTAAGATTAATCCCAAGCGAGCGGTAAAAATCGAAAATCTCGGGGCCAATCGCCTCGCCTGCCGTATACCCAACGCGCACGCGGCTCAGGCCTAGCGTATTTTTCAACGGACCAAACACAAACAGGTTGCCCAGCGCATACCGCAACCGATCCAACCCGCCGACGGGTTTGCCGTCTAACAGATCAGGGCCAACGCGGTGGGCGACTGCCATGAAATGATCAAACAGCCATTTCTTGACGCGCCCCGCATCTTCCATGCGGATCATGACTTGGGTCAATTGGGTTTCAAACACACGCGGTGGTGCGAAATAATACGTTGGACCAATCTCTCGCAGATCGGTCATCATTGTGGCCTCGGATTCAGGGCAATTGACGCAGAACCCCGTCCACATGGATTGTCCGATAGAAAAGATAAAATCGCCAACCCACGCCATCGGCAAATAGGCCAGAACCTCTTCACCAACGCGCAACCCGTCAAAGTCAGATGAATTTTTCGATGTCTCAATCACATTGCGGTTGGACAGCACGACGCCCTTGGGGCGGCCAGTGGTGCCAGACGTATACAACATCACACATGTATCATCGTAACCGCGTGCGGCAGACAATTCGTCCAGACGCGCCGACAATCCAGCGGCACGGCCAGCGGCTTGCACATCACCATAGCTGGTCATGGCGGCATGGTCATATTTGCGCAAACCGCGGCCATCCAGATAAATAATATGCTCTAATTCAGTCAGGCCCTCGCGGATATCCGCAATTTTATCAACCTGCTCTTGATCGCTAACGACGGCAAAGCGGGCACCGCAGTGATCCAGCGCATAGACCATCTCTTCTGCGGCGGCATCTGAATACATCGGAACGGGGACACAGCCGATACGCTGTGCAGCAACCATCGCCCAATACAGCGCAGGACGGTTCCGGCCAACAATCGCGATATGATCGTCAGGCACAGCACCAAGGGTCAGCAACCCTGCGGCAAGTGCGTCAATCTCGGCGGCGGCTTGCGCCCACGTCCAGCTTTGCCAGATGCCAAATTCTTTTTCGCGGTACGCAGGCTTGTCACCAAACGATGCCACGTTGCGCGCCAAAAGCGCAGGAATAGAATGCAGCTGATCTGCTGTCATGTGAAACGATCCTCCCCCGCTGGTCTAAACCAACATCGGGGCTTGAATCGCATCAACGCAATACCAGCCCCAACAACCATACTGTCGCGAGGGCAAGCCATCCGTCAAATCATTTTTTGAACAAGCGTTCAGTTAATGTAAATTTCTAGTAAAACAGGGCGACATTGTTGATCAATATTATACGGATCACCTCTAGTCCCAGCAGGGCTGCGATTGGTGACAGGTCAATCCCACCCATATTCGGCAGAAAGCGACGGATCGGGCCATAAATCGGCTCTAGAATACGTTGCAAAGTATACCAAATTTGCCCGACCAACGGCTGACGGACGTTTAGCACTTCAAAGCTGATCAGCCAGCTCATGATAAAGTAGGTGAAAATTAGGGTGCGGGCGACGCCAAGCAACAGCATCAGGATATCAAACAAAGATTGCATCAATGGGCCTTTCAACGGGTTTACGCGTATCTAAGTGTTGATCAGCGTCCCGACAAGAGACACCTTGCCCCAAGGTAACAAGTTGACGTTAACGTCACTTCACCTATGTAAAGCCAAACATCAGCAAAGTAGTCCCATGTACCCCTTCATTCGCCTCGCCAAAGAAATGTTCATCCACCGCAATGCATCCGCCCTGCCGATCACTGGCACGCATGTGTCTTATCATCGCTGCTGGCCGCAAGACCTTGATGCATTCATGGAAATGAACAACGGGCGCATTCTGACGATCCTTGATCTGGGGCGCACAGTGTTGGCGCAGCGGGCTGGTTTGCTTGGCGCGCTGAAGGCCAAAGGCTGGGGGCTGACCATGGCCGGTAACTCTGTGCGTTACCGCAAACGGATCAGGCCCTTTGTGCGGTTCAAGCTGGTCAGTCGGGCAGTCGGATGGGACGCGCGGTTCGTGTACCTTGAACACACCATCTGGATTGGCGGCGAATGCGCGGTCCAAGCGCTATTTCGCTCCGCCGTCACAGATAAAAATGGGATCGTCGGTCCAGACCGGATCATCGAAGCGATGGACCAAGATGTAACATCGCCTGCCCTGCCCGCATGGGTGCAAAACTGGATCGACGCTGATGCGACACGGGTTTGGCCGCCACAGCTGGGCCAAGATTAACGCATGGGCAGGCAACGTTTGCTTGCCACTGCTGCCAAATACTGTGTCTTATTGCCGCAAGGGAATAAGGGGACGGATACATGGCCATCACGCAAAAGAAACGTATCTGGGGCTGGATGGCCTTTGATTGGGCAACGCAGCCATTTTACACGCTTGGCCTGACGTTCATATTTGGCCCCTATTTCGCGGCTGTTGCTGCTGAATATTACCTTGGTTCGGGCATGTCCGCAGATGCGGCTGACGCACAAGCGCAATCGATCTGGGGCGTTGGGCAAACAATTTCAGGTATCTTGATCGCCATTTCCGCGCCCATACTTGGGGCATTCGCGGATACCTCTGGGCGCAAAATGCCGTGGATCGCGTTCTTTTCCATCATCTACGTGCTCGCAACCGCGATGCTATGGGGGCTGACACCCGACGGGGCCAACCTGCTGTGGATGCTATTCATCTTTTACGTGGGCTTCTTTGCTGCAGAAAGCGCATTGAATTTCGTGAACGCAATTTTACCATCGCTTGGCACCAACGAAGAGGTCGGGCGGATCTCAGGATCAGGCGCCGCATTTGGCTATTGGGGTGGCGTGGTATCACTGTTCGCCATGCTTTTGCTATTGGCCGAAAGTGATGCAGGCGTGACCCTATTGGGCAACCCACCGCTGTTTGGGCTCGACCCTGACATGCGCGAAGGCACACGGTCCGTTGGCCCGTTCATCGCCATCTGGTTCGCCATTTTCATGATCCCGTTCTTCCTCTGGGTCCGTGACACGCCATCCGACAAAGACGCAAAACCGGCCCTCGGCACGGTGCTGGCAAACCTGTGGGTAACGTTAAAATCCGTATACAAACGCAAAAGCCTGTTTAACTTTTTACTTGGCTCCATGGTCTACCGAGACGCGCTGAATGCACTTTATGCGTTTGGCGGTGTTTATGCGGCACTGGTGCTCGATTGGGAGACGATCCAGATCGGCGTATTTGGAATTATTGCAGCCATTGCAGCGGCTATCGCGACTTGGATCGGCGGTCTTTGCGATCAACGCTATGGTCCAAAACCAGTCATCCGCGTCTGCGTTTGGGTTCTGATCGGCGTGTCGACAATCATCGTTGGCATGTCACGCGAACAGGTGTTTGGGGTGCCACTGGCCGTGGGCTCCAACATTCCCGACATCATCTTCTTTGTCTGTGGCGCAGGTATCGGCGGCGCGGGTGGTGCGCTTTATGCGGCGTCACGGTCCATGATGGTTCGGCACGCACACCCACAGCGCCCGACCGAGGCCTTCGGCCTTTTCGCGCTGACAGGCAAAGCCACTGCATTCCTAGCACCTGCTTTGATCACCCTGTTCACCGTCATCAGCGGAAACACGCAGCTTGGCTTCCTTCCCGTGATCTTCCTATTTATTATTGGACTGATCTTGCTACGGTGGGTCAACAAAGACGGAGACAGTGCAGAATGGTCCGCCTAAGCCTAACAGTCGCCCTTATTACCAGCCTCGCTGCATGCGGCGGGGACAAAGAACCAGCGCAGATCGCCAAGGCCAGCGTCAGCACGCAAAATGCGGGTGATAACCGTGTGGCTAAGAACCTGTTTGGATACAAAGTCACGGGATCATCCCAGACATCGCAACCCATCGGTGGATACGCGCGCGGCTGCCAAGCAGGGGCGGTGCAACTGCCGGAAACGGGCACCACATGGCAGGCAATGCGCCTGTCGCGCAACCGCAACTGGGCGCAACCCCGAACCGTTGACTTCATCCAAGACCTGTCCCGCTTTGCCGCGACACAACCCGGATGGGACGGGCTTTATGTTGGTGACATGAGCCAGCCGCGCGGTGGTCCAATGTTAACTGGCCACGCGAGCCATCAGTCCGGTCTTGATGTTGATATCTGGATGCTTCCGCCCAGCCAGCTGGACCTGAACACCCAACAACGCGAAGACCTGTCGTCTATTTCAATGCGGCGCGCGTCTGGTGCATTTACCAACAGCAGCTGGACCCCTCAGCACGAAGCAATCCTAAAAGCCGCTGCTTCTGACCCGCGCACCGCACGGATTTTCGTCTTTCCAGGGGCCAAGGTCGAGATGTGCAAAAATGCGACCGGTGACCGCAGTTGGCTTAACAAAATTCGCCCTTGGTGGGGGCATCACTACCACTTCCATGTGCGCCTAAAATGCGCCGCTGGGGATGCCAACTGTACCAACCAAGCCCCACCGCCTGCGGGCGACGGCTGCGCAGATGCGGACGGCTGGGTCGACCGTATTTTGAACCCACCGCCACCAGATCCAAACGCCACACCGCGCCCAAGACGCGGACCACTGACAATGGCGCAACTGCCAGGTCAGTGCCTGAGCGTGCTCAACAACTAAATGCGTCAGACCCTGTTTATCTTGGCGCTGCTTGCAGGCTGTGGGCCTTTGTCCGCTGGTCCGAATGATTTTTCGCGGTTCACTTGGACCAATGCAGACGACCGTTTTGGCGGACTGCCGGGATTGGATATGTCCGATGATGGCACCAGCTTTACCGCAATTGGTGACCGCGGGGTGTTTGTGACGGGGCAAATCATACGGGATGCAAACGGCGATATCAGCGGCATCACACACACCGAAGTCAAACCGTTATTACCTCCACTTGGATCAAAGACGCCCGACAGCGAAGGCATCGCGATTGGCGCAGAGGGAAACATCTATGTGTCTGTCGAAGCAAAACACCGCATCCTTGCATTTGACAGCATCGACGGACGTCCGCGCGCTTTGCCTCGCCATCAAGACTTTGCGAGCATGCAATCAAACAGCTCGCTCGAAGCGCTGGCAATCGATGCCGAAGGCACGCTTTACACGCTCCCCGAACGGTCAGGTCGTGCAACGCGCCCTTTCCCCGTTTATCGGTTCAAAGACGGCGACTGGGATATCCCTTTTAGCATCCCAAGACGTGGAAATTTTCTGATCACTGGGGCAGACATCGGGCCAGACCGGCGACTCTATATCCTAGAGCGACACTTCACCGGACGCGGGTTCCAATCCCGCGTGCGCAGGTTCGACATGTCAGGCGGGTTAGAGGTCACACTGATTGAAACCCCTAACGGGACACATGACAACCTCGAAGGGATCAGCGTTTGGGCGTCGTCCACAGGACTGCGGATGACACTGGTATCCGACGACAACTTCAGATTTTTCCAGCAGACTGAATTGGTGGAATACGCGATCAGTAATTGACGCGCTCAAGGCAAGCGACTAACCCGCCCAAGTCCGCGGATTGGCTGCGGAACAAGTGCCGCACCCTTGCAAAAACGGAAAATGTAATAAAATGACACGTATCCTTCCCGGCGTAATCGCCATGGCCATTGTTGTGGTCGCCTCTAACTACCTTGTTCAAGAACAATTCCTTATCTTCAATGGCCTACTGACTTGGGGGGCATTCACATACCCGCTCGCATTTCTGGTGACGGACATCATGAATCGTGTCTATGGGGCGCGGCCTGCCCGTCAGGTGATATTTTTCGGGGTAATTGTGGGCATCATCTGTTCATTTTTGTTTCCAGATGTTGCCGTTCGAATCGCAATTGGATCGGCCTGCGCATTTACAGTTGCCCAGCTATTGGACGTCAAAATCTTCAACACCATAAATAGGCAGACGTGGTGGAAGGCACCGTTGTTTAGCACGATCATCAGCTCGATTGTGGATTCAGTTATCTTCTTCACGATCGCGTTCGCGCCAATCTTCAACGCAGTTTCAGCGTCCGCAACCCAACAGATAGGTTGGGCACAAGCTGACGGTTATTGGATCACGCTGGCTGTGGCTGATTGGGGTGTTAAAATCGGGATCGCGTTGATCGCGCTGGTGCCGTTCCGGATGATCGTTGCGCTGTATATGCCGCGCAAATCCGATATCTAGTCAAAAACCTTTTGACTTGTACCAGATATATGCGAACATCTTTTCAGTCGAAACATTTGAAAAGGAGGTGATCTAATGCGTCATGAAGTATTGGAGAAGGCAGTCGGGACAACTTGGGGCAAACTAACCTAAGGCAATCTTTGGGTTTTTTGAACCAAGGTGGAGTTTCCTAACCGACCCCACCTCCGTAATTCAGATCAGGGCCATCCCAACGCGGGGTGGCCCTTTTTGTTGGAAAATGGCTGTATTTTTCGCGTAGTTTTTGCATAAGTTTTGCATATGCCGTTTAAGGGCGTCATGAAAATTACGAATACCATCGAAATCGCGGATTGGGAGCTGTCAGAAAGCTTTACCCGCGCGTCCGGCCCCGGCGGTCAGAACGTGAACAAAGTGTCCACGGCGGTGGAACTGCGGTTTGAGGCCGAACGGTCGCCGAACCTGACGGCAGCTGTGAAAATCAGACTGCGGCGGATCGCGGGCACGAAGTGGACGAAGGAAGGCGCGATTGTGCTTTTCGTGCAAGACACCCGTTCCCAAGCCCGCAACCGAGAGATCGCGCTGGAACGCATGGCCGACATGATCCGCAAAGCCACCTTCGTGCCCAAACGCCGCGTGGCGACCAAACCAACTTACGGGTCCGTCAAACGACGGCTTGAGGGGAAGAAAGTGCGCGGGGCTGTTAAGGCGTTGCGGGGGAAGGTGGAGGAGTGATTGGCCTCAATGACAATGCAAACGAATCGAGTCACTGAATAATGCTAAATCGTCCATTCGATAGAGTTTTGTGCTAGCTCTTTCGAGATCATCACGAATTGCTTCGAAGAAATCATTCGACTGGTCGCCGAAATCGCCAATTACGACTAATCTATTGTTCAACGAATCTGCGAGCGCTCGCCCTTCAAGCGCTCGCTTACCCGCTTCGGCCAAGCCTTCTTCAGCGGAGTCGAAGCGTGCAGCATCGATCAAGTTATAATGTCCATTTTGGAAGCCATACTCGGGACGCAGTAGAACACCGTATCTCTCAATTGACACTGGCTCAGGTCGCTTATCCAGCAACTGAATAACACCTTCCGACTTCAATGCAGATTTGAGCTTGGAACTGACACGTTCAGACCGCTGCTGCTTATGCGGCTCCCCGACCAAGTCCACAAAAAGAGACTCCAATTGATCGTTAAGGTTATCACCAATAACTGGGACAATAGGTGTTAGGCTGAAGTTATTTGACCGTTTTTCCCTAAACGATTGCAGCTCTTGAAGGCTCGCTGATCTTAAGAATTCGAATTCAAGGCGAGAAACGAAATCAGACAACGCATTCAATACAAAGACTTTGTTTATGTCTTTGGATAAGCGTTTGACCCTCGACACATCAACACTGAGTCGGCTCAAAACCACCCGTTTTAGGTGGTCAAAGACTACCACGCCAACATTTGCCGCCTCGAACCGCTCCGGTTGAGGACTGTATTGCACTATAGCGTAAGACGCTCGCAGCTTATTCATTTTGTCCTCCATAACTAAAACAGTTCTCTCTGACTAAATAGCTTATCTGGTAGCCAATTTGATAGGTTCTCTGCTCTTTTAAAGAGCTGCTCAGCAAAAAGTGACCGTTGTGCCAAAGTAAGTTGCCATTCATTTGGTAGCCCTTCGAGTATTTCCTCCAGAGTCGCCATGTCAACTCCTCTGAACTTATCAATCGCTTTCATTAAGACTTTGTGGTCAAGAAATGGGGCGAAGTTGGGGAATAAGCCATAAATATTTTCATCTATACTCGGAGTCCTTGATCACCCGACTTTTGTATTGACGGACTGAGCGAATGGGATTCAGGTGTTTGTATGATCCGTCCGAATTTCCTCACTGCTTCA
>Ga0307997_10000153_pt1 | contig 30490 bp, 22 predicted proteins | sample Davwhametageno36_FD_203165 | JGI IMG/M metagenome (GOLD analysis project Ga0307997, IMG submission 203165) | Marine microbial communities from Davis Island wharf, Antarctic Ocean - #36 | ecosystem: Environmental > Aquatic > Marine > Unclassified | place: Antarctic Ocean: Davis Island wharf... | reverse complement strand
ATCATCCCCACCTATTAAGGACTGGGAAGATGGATAAAGATTGCACCAATAGTGGAGAAATAATGGATCTTTCTGATTATTAACGTTTAAACAACAAAAAGCCAAACACTATCTTGGCTTTTTGTTGTTTAACTCTTATTAAAAATTACTTAAGTAAATTACGGCCTTTGCTAGCTTCAATTCGCATCCGCAATGCATTTAACTTAATAAAACCAGCAGCATCTTGCTGGTTATAGGCGCCAGCATCATCCTCCATTGTCGCCATTGCGGCATCAAAAAGACTATCCTCAGACTTACGACCTACGACATCCACGTTACCCTTGTAGAGCTTCAGTTTAACCGTACCGTTGACATATTCTTGAGAACGATTGATAAGCGCTTGCAGCATTTGACGTTCTTCAGACCACCAATAGCCGTTATAAACTAACTTAGCATACCTTGGCATAATTTCGTCTTTAAGATGCGCCGCTTCTCGATCCATAGTGATCGATTCGATGGCACGGTGAGCCTTTAGCATTACGGTACCACCTGGCGTTTCATAACAGCCCCGAGCCTTCATGCCGACATAACGGTTCTCAACAATATCTAAGCGACCAATACCATTTGCGCCTGCAACACGGTTGAGCTCTGTTAAAACGGTTGCAGGACTCATGGATTGGCCATTAATGGCAATAATATCGCCTTTTTGGTAATCCAGTTCGATGTAGGTGGCTTCGTCCGGTGCTGCTTCTGGAGACACAGTCCAACGCCACATGTCTTCATCAGATGGATGCCAAGGGTCTTCTAACATGCCACTTTCATAGGAAATGTGTAATAAATTCGCGTCCATTGAATAAGGCGAACTTTTCTTATTTTTGAAGTCTACTGGGATATCATTTTTTTCACAGTAATCCATCAAACTTTCACGAGAACTCAAATCCCACTCACGCCAGGGAGCAATAACCTCTACACCTGGCTTAAGGGCATAAGCCCCCAGTTCGAAACGTACTTGATCATTACCTTTGCCAGTAGCACCGTGAGAGATTGCATCAGCTCCCGTTAGGTTGGCAATTTCAATCAGTCGTTTCGCTATTAATGGGCGGGCAATAGACGTACCTAAGAGGTACTCACCTTCATACACTGCATTGGCTCGAAACATAGGGAAAACAAAATCGCGCACAAATTCTTCTCGCAAGTCTTCAATGTATATTTCTTTAACACCCAAGGCTTTAGCTTTAGCCCGAGCAGGCTCAACTTCTTCGCCCTGACCTAAGTCAGCAGTAAATGTAACCACTTCGCAGTGATAGGTTTCTTGCAACCATTTCACAATAACTGACGTGTCTAAGCCACCAGAATAGGCTAGTACTACTTTCTTGATGTCTGCCATAGCAGTGGAATCCCTGTAACATAAATAATGAGCGATGGTGCTAATAAATTATACATGGAAGCTTGTAGTAGCACAGCATTTGTACACAAAAATTACCCGATTGTGAGTATTTTATTAACCCTAGTCCTGATAAAATAGGCTCAACTGTTTGATCAAACCTACTGGCCACTGGGCTCGAGAACTTCCATGCAATCACTAACTATGATCCGCCCTGATGATTGGCACCTGCACCTGCGTGACGGTGCAGTACTTTCACGAACTGTGGCGGACACTGCGTTACAATTTGGCCGCGCCATGATTATGCCAAACCTCAGCCCACCCGTAGTGGATACTGCCATGGCAATCGCTTACAAAGCACGTTTGGATGCTCAAAACACGTCATTAACATCGTTAATGACGTTATATTTAACCGACCATACCAGCGCGCAAGAGATTCAACGGGCTTTTAATTCTGGTATTGTTAAAGCGGTTAAGCTCTATCCTGCAGGCGCCACAACTAATTCTGCAGCAGGGGTTACCAACATTGAAAACATCTACCCTGCTATAGAAAAACTTGCAGAACTTGGTATGCCATTGCTGGTTCATGGGGAGGTGACTCATTCTCATGTAGACATTTTTGATCGTGAAAAAAGCTTTATTGATCAACATCTAGGGCCATTATTACAACGTTTCCCTAATTTAAAATGTGTGTTTGAACACATTACCACTGGTGACGCGGCTCAATTTGTTGCTGGTGCAAGTGACTTGGTTGCTGCCACTATTACGCCACAGCATTTGCTTTACAACCGCAACGATTTATTAGCAGGAGGCATAAAGCCTCACTTATATTGTCTACCAGTGCTTAAGCGCAACACTCACCAAAAGGCTTTACAAGCAGCAGTATCTAATGGCAGCACAAAGTTTTTTCTAGGCACAGACTCGGCGCCCCACGCCCAAGGCGCTAAAGAAAGCGCATGTGGTTGTGCAGGTTGTTACTCTTCCCCAGCAGCTATCGAACTCTACGCCCAAGCCTTTGAGTCTTTTGATGCCTTGGATAAACTAGAATCTTTTGCTAGTTTAAATGGCCCAGATTTTTATGGCTTGGCGCGCAATAGTGAAACCATAACCTTAACTCGACGAAGCTGGCAGGTACCCTCTAGCCTAAGCTTTGGGGATGAGCTAATCATTCCTTTAGGTGCCGGTGAGACACTTAATTGGAAATTGGAGGCATAAGAGCGTGATTAAAGATCGTTTCCGGGGCTATTTGCCCATTATTGTTGATGTAGAAACAGCAGGTTTCAATAGCCAAACAGACGCCCTTCTTGAAGCTGCCGCGGTAATCATCGATATGGATGAAGATGGCATACTCTATGCAAAAGAAACTATAGACTGCCACATTGAGCCTTTTGAAGGTGCAAACCTAGAGGCTGCAGCTCTAGAATTTACCGGCATAGACCCCTCTGACCCAACTCGTGAAGCAATAAGTGAGCGTGAGGCATTAGATCAGTTGTTTAAACCAATACGCAAAGCTTTAAAGGCCAACGGATGTAAACGCGCTATTTTAGTGGGACATAACGCAGCCTTTGATTTGAATTTTATTAATGCAGCCGTTCATCGCTGCCAACAAAAGCGCAATCCTTTTCATCCATTTTCTTGTTTTGATACAGCAACTTTAGCAGGCTTAGCCTATGGCCAAACAGTATTGGCTAAAGCATGCGCTGCAGCTGACATTCGCTTTAGCAATCAAGACGCCCATAGTGCGCGTTATGATGCCGAAAAAACGGCTGAATTATTCTGCACTATTGTTAACCGGTGGAAGCAATTAGGTGGCTGGCAGGCTGAAGACGACGAGTTCCCTTTTGCAGGGTTAGATTAGCCTTTTTATTGTTCGCCTGTCTTATCACCCTTAGCAGTCCACTGCGCATGTTCACAGCTGCCAGGAACGGGCTCATAGCCGCCTTTACTGAGAGGATTACAACGCACGATGCGCCAAACTCCTAGGGCGAAACCCTTACCTGCCCCGTGCAGTTTAATAGCCTCAATAGTGTAGCTAGAGCACGTTGGATAGTAACGACAATTACTGCCCAACAAAGGGCTTAATACGTATTGGTAAGCTTTAACTAAACCAATCAACCCCTTAGAGAACATAGAAACTGGTATGTTTTTAGCCATTTATTTATACCAGCAATACAGGTAATTGAACCCTAAACATCACCCCTTCAGGTTGGCTCAAATTGTGAGCCGACACCACTCCACCATGAAACTGGCTAATTAATCGTACAACAAATAAGCCAAGGCCAAAGTGGGCGTGGCCAGCGCCAGCGGTGCGAGCTGAAACCATTGAGTTAAACATGCCAGAAATAAGTTCTGGTGGAATATTTGAGCCATTATTCTCTACTTCTAAATAGCAGTCATATTCTTGTTGATACAAGCGCACTGTAATCAAACTACCTCCAGTGCGAAAATCTCTTGCGTTATCAAGTAATTTATCCAACAGTTGCTCAATACGATAATCAACACCGGCAACATAAATCAATTTTCGATCTGCTTCGAACACGACATCTGCTGCACCACCTAAAGTACCTGGGTTTTGATGGTGCACATAAGTTTGAACCAAATGTAACAAATTCAATTGTTCAAGTTCGTCTTCATGCAAGGCTGCTTCTAGGTTAGCTGCGTCGGCCAACTTTTCAACAATTGCACTAATTTTAACTAACCCTCTTTGGGCACTATCTATATAACGCTGCTGACCTTCATCCACCCCGTGCATTTGTAGGTTTTCTAACGACGTCATCGTTGCGTTGAGAGGGTTATTAACCTCGTGGCGCAGGGTACGCGGCATGGTACTCATAAATTCTTGATGCTCGTGTAGCCGAGTAACTACTCCAGAAAAACTCCGTGCCAAATCCCCAATTTCATCACCTGCACGTATTTCATTGTAAAGCTGATTTGTCTTCAACCTGCCATCTGGATCAACCATCTGCTGTGCTTCTTTACCTAAACGCCTAATACGCATGGCTTGGCGCCATGAGAATAACAACAAAACCAACAAAATAACTAGCATAGTTGATAAGCTAAGTAAGGCAATATTTTCCATTGCCTGCCTCTGCAAGCTTAATATTTGTGCCGTGGATTGCTTGATAAGCACCACACCCAGGAGTTCCCCTTCTTGATCAACAATAGGCGCAGCAACAGCAAACACCTGTTCTGTTGGCCCCTTATGCCACCGCCCACTAGCAAATTTTTTGCTTAAAGCTCGGTTCAGTAAATCACGCTCCTGACTCGCCGCTTGAACTGGGTTTAAATAGGCAGGAATAGCGATAAACCAATCTAATCCTCGATTAAGCCAACTTTGAACCCGTTCAAAAACGTCTTGGGGTTTCATCTTTTCAGACTTAGGGGGGCTCACTTGCCCCACACTAGCCCGCACTTGTAAATGGTTATCGTAGATCACAATTTGAGAATCAGAACGGCTTAAACTTGACAATATTTTGTTAGCTTCAGGGGCTCGCATGGCCAATAAATTAAAGTGGCTCTCTATGGTCGTATCAGACCCTACTAAGGTTTTCAAATGACGCATTGTGCCATCTTCACTATCTACATCAGCGACTGCTAGGCCAAATTCTTGACGCTGGTTCAAAAAATATTTTGGTAACGCAAATTCAACCAAATACCCGTCAACCAATGGGCGCATAACTGCTTGAATAATGAACGATGATGAGGGACTATAATACTGCGGTGTGGCCCAGTCTTCTTTAACGTACCAAACTTCCATCACACCAGCCTTTGTGGCTACCATAACAAGCCGTCTTTCGTTACCATTTCGGTCAGGTAAAGTTAACCTCAGATGATCACTCAAGTCTAATTTAGGGGTGCCTTTAATTCTTAAAACAGTTTTATCATCTTGGATACGTACAAGGCCAAAAATGCGATCATCTTTTTCACCCAGCAATAAACTATAGCCATCTTCACTGTCTTCACCGGCACCAAAATGATTAGCAAATAGTTGGTAATCTAACCATTCGCTGGTGTATCCATCAACCTTAGCCTGACCTATCAAGGGATGACTAAAAACCACCTGCTGACTATCCAAATAGGGCAATTCAGCTAACAGATCATCTCGCCCCTGGAATAAAGTCACAATGCCTCGGGCCAACTGTTCTTGAGCCTGGGTTTGGCCTTCAATCATGAACACGCGAGATTCTGCTACAAAACGGTAAGATAACCATGGAATACTTATCAACACCAAAGCAAAAACGAGTACTTGGGTATTAAACCGAAACCGTGGGCGCCTTATGCTAAAAGCCATTAACGTTCAGACCAGCGATAACCCATACCATACTCTGATTTTATGGCATCAAATTGAGCATCTATGGCTTTTACCTTACGTTTTATATTACGAATGTGGGTACTGATGGTGTTGTTAGACACGTAGTGTTGATGGGTGGCTTGAGCCAATATGTCATAGGTTAGAATATGGCCTGGTCTGCGTGTTAGTGCTTCGATCATACGAAACTCTGTCAACGTTAGACCCTCTATTTCTTGGTCTCGCCATTTAGCCTGACGACTTTCTTCAAGGAGCTGGAGATGGCCTATTTCGCGAACACTTTGATCATCCGCTTCTGCCGTCACCACTCTAATATCACTTAAGCGTATAAGTGTTGCTACTTTTTCTGCTAAAAAGTCTAACGATACCGGTTTGGGTTGATAATCCCATGCGCCCATTCTCAAGCCTAAAATTCGGTCAATTTCACCCACTCTTTCGGTGAGAAATAACACCGGAAGGTCTGGATGAATTTTTAGTAAGGCAGCGCACAACTGAAACCCAGCATCAATGTTGTCATCCATAATAATGTCAAGTATTACTAAATCTGGACGTTGTTGCTTTAACCCCGCCTCTGCCTGCTCTTTGCCAGCGTATGCCGTTACTTGATAACCACGTTGCTCTAGCGCAAATTGATAGTTATCTCGCTGGTCCCGGTCATCTTCTACAATTATAATATGCTTGGCCAAAGGCGACTCCTTAACTTGGCTAACTCGTTAACCGTTGCTCAAGTAATTCAAGGGTTTGTTGCAGTGTTTTTTTGGCTTTCTTTTTTGCACCATCAATTTGCGTTTGTAAGCCTGCACGTAACTCTTCACCTGCTGCCTTAGGGTCATTGCTAATGGTGATGGCATTAATCAAATCATCAACCTTTAAGGCCAACTGCTGGGCCTCTTGTTCCGCCCTTTGTTTTGCAATTTCCATGGCTTTAGCTTTACCAGCATTTACCTTGGCTTGCTCTTCTTGAGTCAGTTCTTTTTTCGCTTTAGTCAACGTCTGCTTTGCACCTAGGTCACCGACCAAAGACATAATTCCCACAGCTGAGCGCAAACGCTGCATAAAGGGTTCGCTTTGAGCGCGCGCTTTGAGCGCGCCTTTTTGTAGTTCAGATTCGATGTAGGCCGGGTCTGTAATAATTTCGTCATACCGTTTACGAGCTGGGCTTAGGTAATCGTTAAGATACTCAAACAATTGCCCCTTCATGTCGCCCCAACCTATGCCGTTGGCATAGGCTTTACGTATCATCAAAGTTTCTTCCTGGCTAGCAAAGGCACTATAAATTTCAAACAAAGTGCAGGTATCTGGGTCCTTCACTTCACCAGGTTGTAAGCTATTCGTTGTTATTTGAAAGATCAGTTTTTTTAGTTCATCAGCGGGCGCAAATAAAGGAATAATATTGCCATAACTTTTACTCATTTTTCGGCCATCAAGACCTGACAAAACTTTTGCCTCACCTTCATCCACCATAGCTTCTGGCAACACAAAGTGTTCTCCATAGGTATGATTAAAACGCATAGCAATGTCTCGGCACATCTCAATATGTTGAATTTGGTCTTTGCCAACCGGAATATGGTGGGCATTAAACATTAGTATATCGGCTGCCATGAGTATGGGATAACTATACAAACCCATACTAATACCTTGATCTAAGTCGGCACTAGATTGACGTTGGTTCTCGTCCACGGAAGCTTTATATGCGTGGGCTCTGTTCATCATACCTTTGGCGGTCATACACGTTAAAAACCACGCAAGCTGAGGTATTTCTGGGATGTCAGATTGACGATAAAATGTGGCTTTATCGGTATCTAAACCTAATGCTAGCCAAATAGCAGCAATTTCTCGTCCAGACCGATGAACGGTTTGAGGGTCTTGGCATTTGATCAGCGCATGATAATCAGCAAGAAAATAAAAGCTATCTGTGTCCACTTGTTGACTGGCAGCCACCGCAGGCTTGAGTGCACCTAAGTAATTACCTAGGTGGGGTGTTCCGGTCGTAGTAATGCCTGTGAGCACACGTTGTTTGGCTTGCATTGAGTGAGTCTACTATTACAAATTGAACTAGCATTATACACAGCCCCATACCCCTGCGTTAGCCTTAAGCTATGGATTAGGAAAGTTAGATTATTTTGCGCTTAACCAAACCCTTTTATTACCAAATGTTGATACAAAAATGGGCCTCATGAACATTTTCATGTAACTAACCAGAGTAAAAATATGTCAACCTAACGTGATGTCTTTTAAATTACCTTGCTTCGATTTCATTGCCCCGTTAAGGTACCCCACTGATCCTATTTACCAAGGCAATTTCATGGAACAATTAGCTACATTTGGCGCAGGATGCTTTTGGGGTGTAGAAGCCCTATTTGCCGAGCAGCAAGGGGTTACATCTACTACTGTGGGTTATATGGGCGGACACACCGCACGAGTTACTTATAATGATATATGCCAAGGCGATACAGGGCACGCTGAAGTGGTGCAGATTTCGTTCAATGACAGCGTTATAACTTACTCACAGTTGTTACAACTGTTCTGGCAAAACCACAATCCAACGACGCCAAACCAACAAGGCCCAGATTTTGGTACACAATACCGTTCAGTGGTGTTTTACCATGACCAAAGTCAACAGCAGCAGGCTGTTGAAATGCGCCAAACACTCAATGACATGGGCTTATTTAAAGCGCCCGTAATCACCATTATTGAAGCTGTAAACCAATATCACATAGCAGAAGATTACCATCAGCAATACTTGTTAAAGCGCGGTAAAACAAGCTGTTCTTTATAGTGAGTCAAAGCCATTGCCCTAAGAGGTCCCTTGTTTCGTTAGTGTGAGTCGCTTTTTGACAAGTTAGCCCCAGTACCCATGGGTAAAATTTCCTCGTTATTTTTTGCTCAATGGCAATCGTGCTCATTGGGCTACTTACCCTTTCTTCGGGAGCAAACACACATGAAATCTTCTGCTAAAGTCGTCGTTATCGGCGGTGGTGTTGTCGGCGCAGGCACTTTGTACCACTTAGCCAAAAAAGGCTGGACCGACGTAGTGTTGGTTGAACGTAAAGAACTTACCTCCGGCTCTACATGGCACGCAGCTGGTTTGCTACCTCTTTTCAACATGAGCTATTCTGTGGGTAAGTTGCACCAGTATTCTGTGGATTTTTACCATGAGCTTGAAAAAGAAACGGGCATGAGTGTAGGCTTCTCTGTGGTGTCTAATATCCGTCTAGCTAACTGCGAATACCGCATGGACGAATATAAGTATTACGCTGGAGTTGCTAAAACCGTAGGTGTTGAGACTAAGTTTCTAACACCTGAGCAAGTCAAGGAAGTTTGGCCTCTGTGCAACACAGAAGGTTTACTCGGTGCGATTCAGCATCCAGATGATGGCTATATTCAGCCGGCTGACCTCACTCAAGCACTGTGTAAAGGTGCCAGAGATATGGGTGCCGAAATTTATCGCTTTACCTCGGTAACTGCGATTGAGCAACAAGTAGATCACACTTGGATCGTTAAGACTGACAAGGGTGATATTGCCTGTGACCACGTCGTATCTTGTACTGGCAGCTTTGCCCGCAAGACAGGTGAAATGGTTGGCCTAGACATTCCTGTAATCCCAGTAGAACATCAATTTATTGTTACCGAGCCCCATCCAGAAATTTTGGAGCGAAAGAAGCAAGGATTACCAGAAATGGGTGTATTACGAGAATCAGATGGCGGCTACTATCTGCGCGAAGAAGCAGGTGGCTTACTCCTAGGCCCCTATGAAAAAGGCGCACCTTGTGTCTACGTTGATGGCCCCGCAGATGATTGTGAATACGAGCTATTTAACGAAGAGTTAGATCGTTTAATGCCCCACATTGAATTCTGTATGAACCGGGTCCCTGCCTTTGCCGAAGTGGGTGTTAAGGAAGTTTATAATGGTGCAATAGCCTACACACCAGACGGAAACCCTATCGTAGGACCAGCTCCTGGCCTTAAAAACTTCTGGCTTAATGAAGGTCACTCCTTCGGCATCACCGCTGCTGGTGGCGCTGGATGGCAGTTGGCTGAGTGGATGATCGATGGTGAGCCTACCGTAGACATGATGGGTGTAGACCCTCGTCGATTTGGCCCTTATGCGACGCGGGGTTATCTGAAGGAAAAAAACCAAGAAGCTTACGCTAATGTATTCACTACACACTACCCAGACGAGGAACGTGAAGCCGCTCGCCCTCTTAAGACCACCCCATGTTATGACCGCATGAAAGCTCTGGGAGCGGTATTTGGTAGTGTTTATGGTTGGGAGCGTCCTAACTGGTTTATGCCCAACAAAGACTACGCACTAACTGCGGAAGAATTAGCAACAGACAATGTCGATCAGGTATTGTGGAACCAAAACTTCTCTGAGCCTCTTGATGGTGGACCTATTGTAGAAAAGAACTCATTCCGTCGCTCTAACTACCATGAGTTTGTAGGAAACGAATGTAAGCATGTCACTGAAAACGTAGGTTTACTAGACATGTCTGCTTTTGCTAAAGCAATTGTTAAAGGTCCAGGTGCAGAAGCATGGTTAGAGTACATTTTTGCTAACAAAATGCCAAAAACAATTGGGCGTATCTCGCTCGTGCACATGTTGACGCTCAATGGTGGTGTACGCTCTGAATATACTGTGTACAAAACGGGCCCCCAGAGCTATTACCTTGTATCTGCTGGCGCCTTTGAAACTCACGACCACGATTACCTATTTAAGCTTAAACCTAAAGATGGTAGCGTAGATGTTCAACGTGTCACCACCAATACTGGCGTTTTAGTATTGGCTGGCCCACGTTCACGGGAAGTGTTACAAAAAATTACAGACACTGACCTATCTAATGAGAGTTTCAAGTGGCTCACCGGCAAGAAGATTAACGTAGGTTACGCTACAGCCGAAGCTTTACGTGTTAACTTCGTAGGCGAATTAGGTTGGGAATTGCATCACCCTATTGAAATGCAAAACTACATCTTTGACGAGGTTATGAAAGCGGGTGCCGAGTTTGATATCAAACCATTTGGTATTCGCGCTATGGACAGTATGCGTTTAGAAAAGTCTTATCGTTTAATCCCTCGTGAAATGTCTATTGAATACTCAGCAGTGGAATCTGCCCTGGGCCGTTTTATTCGCTTAGACAAAGAAGGCGACTTTATTGGTAAAGATGGACTGATCGCATGGGAAAAGCGCGGTGCTAAAAACGCCTTTGCCACTATTGAGGTCCACGGTGTAACTGATGCAGACGCTCGTGGTTCTGAAGCAATTTATAAGGATGGTGAACTAGTAGGCCGTGCAACTTCTGGCGGTTATGGCTGGCGCGTCGGCAAATCACTTGCCCTTGGCATGGTGCAACCAGAACTTGCCATTATTGGCACCAAACTTGAAATAGAAATTTTGGGGGAGATGTACCAAGCGACTGTGGTTGAAGAGTCACCCTTCGACCCAACAAATTTCAAATTGCGCGCTTAATCAGTTAACGCAATAATAGGCATAGGTTATAGCCAAAGGTATTTATTTAACTTTGGCTAAGTTTTTATTCAGAGCAACGTTGACTTCTGTGTAGGCAGGTTTAAACTGCCTGCTTTTATTAGCATTAGCAAAGGCTAGCGCTACCCTTTTTATTAAAGTGAGATCATGTCCATGAAAGTTTTAGTTGGCGTAAAGCGCGTACTAGACCCTCAGGTCAAGGCCCGTGTTAAGGCAGACAAATCAGGTATAGACCTAACCAATGCCAAAATGACCATGAATCCGTTTTGCGAAAATGCTGTAGAAGAAGCTATTCGTCTGCGTGAAGCAGGCACAGTAGAAGAAGTTGTGGCATTATCCATAGGCGCAGCCAAATCAGAAGAAACACTCCGTAACGCCCTAGCATTGGGTGCAGATCGTGCTATTTTAGTTCTTACTGAAGACGTTTTAGAGCCTTTAGCAATAGCTAAAATAATTAAAGCAATAGTTGAAAAAGAGAATCCTGACTTAGTTTTAGTTGGCAAGCAGGCCATCGATGACGAATGCAATCAAACTGGACAGATGGTCTCGGCACTTTTAGGTTGGCCGCAAGCCACCTTTGCGTCGAAGTTAGAAATAGTTGACGGTACAGCTCAGGTAACCCGTGAAGTAGACTCAGGCCTAGAAACCATTAACGTTAACATGCCAGCAGTGATCTCCGCAGATCTTCGTTTAAACGAACCACGCTACGCCTCTTTACCTAATGTAATGAAAGCTAAGCGAAAGCCACTGGAAAAGATAGACATTAGCGACTTAGGCTTAGATACGGCTAACCGCATGACAACTCTTGAAGTGATGGAGCCGCCTGCACGCGCATCGGGTGTGATGGTTGAAAATGTTGCCGAGTTAGTTGAAAAACTACGTAACGAAGCTAAGGTTATTTAAGGAGCCTACAATGAGCATTCTAGTTATTGCAGAACATGATAACGCCAGTATAGTTGGCGCTACTTTACACACAGTGACCGCTGCCCAGCAAATTGGTGGTGACATTGATTTACTTATTGCTGGTAATGGCTGTTCAGTGGCCGCTCAAGCAGCAGCACAGATTTCTGGCGTCAATCGAGTATTGCTGGCAGATGATATTAGTTTAGAAGGCCTACTGGCAGAAAACGTGGCTAATTTAGTGGTTTCACTAGCTGGTAACTACAGCCATGTGTTAACAGCTGCCACTACCTTTGGCAAAAATTTCATGCCCCGCGCTGCAGCTTTGTTAGACGTGAGTCAAATCTCCGAAATCAGCGAAGTTATTTCTGCAGACACCTTCGTCCGCCCAGTTTACGCTGGTAATGCTATGGCTAAAGTTCAATCTAGCGACCACATTAAGCTAATTACTGTTCGTATTACCAAATTTGACGCAGCCACTGAAACTGGTGGTTCTGCCACTATTGAAGCCGTAGATGCGGTTGCCGATTCTGGCCTTTCTCGCTTTGTTGGGGTTTCTTCATCTGAATCTGAACGTGTTGAGCTTACTTCGGCTGCCATAGTCATTTCTGGTGGCCGTGGCATGCAAAACGGTGAAAATTTTCACATGTTAGAAAGTGTTGCAGACAAGCTAGGTGCAGCCGTTGGCGCATCACGTGCCGCAGTAGACGCTGGATTCGTGCCTAATGACTACCAAGTTGGCCAAACTGGTAAAGTGATTGCACCAGACCTATACATTGCTGTTGGAATTTCTGGAGCTATTCAGCACTTAGCTGGTATGAAAGACTCGAAAACTATTGTTGCCATCAACAAAGATTCAGAAGCACCCATCTTCCAAGTTGCTGACTATGGTTTGGTCGCAGATTTATTTGTAGCTGTTCCGGAATTAGATAAAGCGCTTTAGTGCGCAATGGTGCTGTAATCAGTGATCACAGACTGTTGGACACGTCTAAATGACAAAAAAAACCAGACCTGTTCTGGTTTTTTATTGTCTGTAAAATAGCTATATTTTAATTGCAAACTGATTGCTGATTGCAAAAATCTGTCTAGGATTAGCAGGGTTTGCTTTCACTAAAAAATAAATAATGGACTCCTTAGCTAAAGCGATTACCTTAAGATGCTCAGAGAAAAGCCAACACTAGACACACTATAAGTTAAATATTATCTTAATCATCAAACTAGGAGGCATGAAACCTCATGGTGATTGCCGTTAAAAGGTTCGAGGGTTGGGCATTCATTCGCACACTGTGCTTGCACCTCAGGACAGCGTGTACGAAACACACATCCACTAGGCGGGTTAATAGGTGAAGGTAAATCCCCATGTAACAATTGGATCTTTTTATTACGCTGTATTTTAGGATCTGGGATAGGGACCGCCGACATTAATGCCTTAGTGTAGGGGTGTTTTGGGTTAGTATAAAGCGCCTTGGCGTCTGCCAACTCTACAGCTTTACCCAGATACATCACCAAAACGCGGTCACTGATATGGCGCACTACGCTTAAGTCATGGGCGATAAACACTAGTGCCAATCCCATTTCTTGCTGCAATTCTTTGAGTAAATTAATCACCTGGGCTTGAATAGACACATCTAAGGCTGATACAGGCTCATCACAGATAACTAGCTTTGGCTTAAGGATTAATGCACGGGCAATACCAATACGCTGACATTGGCCACCTGAGAACTCGTGAGGGTAACGGTTAATTAAATTGGGTAACAAACCCACCCGCTGCATCATATTCTGCACCTGTGTTTTCACTTCCGAATTAGACAGTTTTGGATGAAAGGTGATCAAAGGCTCAGCAATAATATCGCCGATGTTCATGCGTGGGTTAAGGGAAGCCAAAGGATCTTGAAAGATCATCTGTAACTCTTGTCGCTTGGAACGTAATTCTTTTTTGCCCATTTTAGTAAGGTCTTTGCCCATCCACACCACTCTTCCAGTGCGGGCTGGCAACATACCTATGAGGGCACGAGCTAAAGTAGACTTACCACACCCAGACTCCCCTACAACTCCTAGTGTTTCACCTTCATAAATATCAAGGTCAATACCATCTACTGCTTTTAGAACCAGCGGTTTTTGCCATGGCCACGCACCTTCTTCGCGAATATCAAACTGAACACGCAAATCCTGCACTGATAAAATTTTTTCTTTAGTGCGTGCACCCTTGCTCATTGGGCACCTACACTTGCAATAGTTGCATGGCAGGCCCGTTGGCGAGTGCTGGAAAATGATATTAAATCAGGCATAGAGGTAAAGCAGTCTGATAGTGCTTGGCCACAACGATCTTGGAAAGGACAACCCACGGGTAATTGCATCAGATTGGGGGGATTGCCTGGGATAGTTGCCAACACTTGGCTGTCTGTATCTAAGCGTGGCACAGACTCCAGTAACCCACCAGTGTAGGGGTGACTAGGCTGGTAAAATATTTCTTCTGTAGTACCGTACTCCATGGTCTGTCCAGCATACATCACCATGACGTTGTCGCACACACCTGCCACTACACCCAAGTCATGAGTGATCAAAATAATGGCTGTATCAAAATCTTGCTTTAGCTCATCTAATAAAGTCATGATCTGGGCTTGCACAGTAACGTCTAGGGCCGTTGTCGGTTCGTCGGCAATCAGTAGCTTTGGATCACATAACAAAGCCATCGCAATCATTACCCTTTGTCGCATGCCACCAGAAAACTCATGAGGGTACATATTCATACGTTTAGAGGCTTCTGGCATCTTCACCGCATCAAGCATTCGGATAGAATGAGCCGCAGCACTCTTTTTATCTAAGCCTTTATGGTGCATAAGCACTTCATTCAATTGCTGACTAATTTTGAGGTACGGGTTAAGTGAGGTCATAGGATCTTGGAAGATCATTGCTACTTGTTCTGCACGCACTTTATTAAGTTCAGCCTGTGGCATCCCAATGAGTTCTAGCCCATTAAATTTAGCACTACCGCTGGCACGACCATTGCGCGCAAGCAACCCCATAAGTGCAAAGGCAGTTTGAGATTTTCCAGAACCAGACTCCCCTACAATACCTAAGGTTTCTTTGGGCTTTATTGTAAAGCTTAAATTTTTAACCGCAGTCACTTGTCCATCTGGGGTATCAAAACTAACGTTTAGTCCGTCGACTCTTAACAAGCTCATAATTTCAGCGTCCACTTAACGTTCTTTTGGGTCTAGGGCGTCACGTAAACCATCACCCACAAAATTGAAACAAAATAGCGTAGCCACTAGGAATGTTAAAGGAAATGCGAGCTGCCAAAGAGCAAACTCCATAGTGACTACACCTTCAGAAATTAGAGCTCCCCAACTAGTTTGGGGCTCTTGCACCCCTAACCCTAAAAAGCTGATAAAGGATTCAAACATGATCATGCCGGGAATCATCAATGAGGCATAAACCAACACAATGCCCATAACATTAGGCACGATGTGGCGCACAACTATACGCCATTGACTGACACCACAGGCATGAGCAGCTTCAATATATTCTTTGTTCTTAATACTTAACGTTTGACCCCGCACAATACGCGCCATATCGAGCCAAGAAACTGCCCCTATTGCAATAAAAATGAGGATAATTTGACGCCCAAACATCACCATTAGCATAATCACCATAAACATAAACGGCAGAGCTGAGAGTATTTCCACAATACGCATCATTATCATATCTACTCGACCACCAATAAACCCAGACGTAGCACCATATAAGGTGCCAATAACGATAGCTACGACACTACTTAAAATACCAACCATTAGGGAAATTTGGCTACCCTGGACTGTTCGAGCATATAAATCCCTACCTAATTTATCAGTGCCAAAATAATGCCCTGTTTCAATAGATGGCCTGCCTAATTCGACAGGATCCGATAATGCGAGCCAATCAATTTCTTCATAACTATATTGGGCAAACTGGCTACCAAAAATAGAGAATAATATGATAAGGCCAATAATAAATAAGCTGGCAACAGCTGCTTTATTACGCAGGAAACGGCGTTTGGCATCCTGCCATAAACTACGCCCTTCAATAGTCCCAGCAGCCGAACCCAGCTGTTGTGCTAAATTTTGAGCCACTTGCTTGTGTTTGATTAACATTATGATTAGATGTCCTTAGTAACGTATCTTTGGATCAATGTACGCATAAAGGATATCTGTCAGCGCATTAAAAGCGATGTAAAGCACACCTACTAACACTGTCACGCCCATCACCATAGAGTAGTCTCTGTTGATAGCACCGTTAACAAAATGCTGGCCAATACCCCCCGTACCAAAGAAAACATCAATGATCACAGACCCAGTTAGCACACCAACAAACAAAGGACCAAGGTAAGATACCACTGGAAGCATCATGGGTTTAAACGCATGGCGTAAAATAATAGTTCGGTAAGGCAGGCCTTTAGCCTGCGCTGTGCGGATGAAGTTACTGCTCATTACTTCTATCAGACTGCCACGGGTTATCCTGGCGATCTGAGCAACCAAGTGAGTGGCCATGGCAAAAACAGGTAACACTAAATACTGCCAATCACCATTATGCCACCCCCCCGCTGGTAACCATTTCACCTTATAAGAAAACAACAACACTAATAATGGAGCCATAACAAAGGTGGGCAATACAATACCTGCCATTGCCGTAGTCATTAACGAGTAATCTAACCACTTATTATGGTTGAGTGCAGCTAACATCCCCATCGTAATGCCTAAGGTCACTGCAATCAGCAGTGCCCATGCACCGATGGTGGCTGAAACAGCCAAACTCGGCCAAACTAAATCGTTCACACTAAAATCTAAATAACGAAAAGAAGGGCCTAGATCACCCTGAACTAGGTTTCCAAGGTAAATCAAATACTGTTCCCATACTGGAAGGTCAAGATGATATTTGGCATTAATATTGGCTAATACTTGAACTGGCATGCCTTTTTCAGTCAAAAACGGACTACCAGGAGCCATATACATCAAAGCAAAGGTAAGCATAGTCAACACAAGCAAAGTAGGTATAGCCTGTAAAAAACGGCGAAATATAAAGTTAAGCATCAACTGTGTCCAAGCCTGATAATAAAAATAAAGTCTAAATCAATCTCAAGCTAATACGTTCTGCTATCCAAAAGATATTTGATTGAAATCATAGTCACCCAGAAGCTAGATACTGGGTGACTATTTAAACAATTAAAGCTTAATTTGCTTTAATAAATACGTCACGAGTATAGAAGTTTCCTTCGGGGTTATCGTACGCAAAACCACCAACATGCGGCTTGATTAGGTTAACACCTGTATACTGATAGATGGGAATGATTGGCATATCTTCAGCCAAGATCTCTTCAGCACGGTTATAGTTAACCGATGGGTCAGACATCGTCTTCGCTGCTTTCATCAAGTCGATGTATTCTTGGTTAACGTAGTTACCATCATTATCACCACTGCCTAATAGGTCAAGGAAGGTAGACGCTTCGTTGTAATCACCACACCATCCAGCACGAGCAATACTGAAGTTACCTTCGTTACGTGTACTTAGGTAGGTCTTCCACTCTTGGTTTTCTAACGTAGTTTCAACAGGCATCGCTTGCTTCCACATTTGTGAAATAGCGATAGCAATCTTCTTATGGCTTTCAGAGGTGTTGTAAAGTAAGTTCATTTCCAATGGATTAGCATCGGAGTAACCCGCTTCTGCCAACAAAGCTGATGCAGCTTCGTTACGCTCTGCCTGAGTCATGCCAGCATAAGCAGGCGCTTTAGGGGAAAAATTATTAGTAATTTCTGGTGTTAAACCGTAAGCAGGAAGCTGACCTGTTGCAGTAATGTACTCAGTTATAATGTTGCGATCAATGGCATAAGAAAGGGCTTTCCGGACACGTACGTCATCAAACGGTGCTTTTTGCACATTCATAATATAGTAGTAAGTACAAAGCTTAGGCGTGATATAGATCTCATCACCCATTTCTGCGCGCAATGGCTTTATTTGTTCCGTTGGGAACGAACCTACGTCCAACTCACCGGAGCGATAACGAGCAAGAGAAGCACTTACAGCTTCGATTGGCAAGTGCGTTACCTTATTAATGATCGTTTCAGCATCATTCCAATAGTTAGTGTTACGAGTCATGACCATACGCTCGTTTACACGCCACTCACTAAGGCTATATGCACCATTAGTGACAATATTTTCTGGCTTAGTCCAGCTATCACCGTGGGCATCAACGGTGCCTTGGTGTACTGGGAACATCGTAGTGTGCGCAACCATCTTTGCAAAAAAAGCTACTGGTGCGTCTAAGGTTACTTCAAAAGTGAAGTCATCTACGGCGCGAACACCCAATTCACTTGGCTCTTTTTCACCGGCAATAATAGCACTTGCATTGGTGATACCTGGAATTTCAATAAACCATGAATAAGGTGAACCAGTCGCTGGGTCTACTGCCCGCTGCCACGCAAATACGAAGTCATGAGCAGTCACTGTGTCACCGTTAGACCACTTAGCATTGTTGCGTAAATTAAACGTATAAACTGTATTGTCGTCATTGGTAGAGTAATCAGTTGCTACACCAGGCAACTCATCGCCATTGCGACCCTGGTTTAGCAACCCTTCAAACAGATCACGCGCAAGGTTAGCACCTGGAACTCCTTCGATTTTCTGTGGGTCAAGGGAACCTGGTTCAGCACCGTTGTCACGGACAAATTCTTGTACGTCTGCTAGCTTTGTGCCTGCAGGCACGTCAGCGGCTAGTACTTGAGGAGTAAAGCTTGCAGCGGCTACAGCACTCGCCAACAACATGCTTTGAAGCAGTTTGGTTTTATTCATGTTAAATAACCTCCAGTAGGTTCTTTCATTATTTTTAGATACGTTATACACGCAACCTTTTTAGTTACTTCTAAATTACTACACGTCAGCCAAATCACTTTGATCTGATGGTTAAAAAGTATGCAATGAATAAACATGAAAATAAATGTAAACTTTACATATATAACTACATGCTTTAACAAACTAGATTTCATCTTATGAAGAGCACTACTGCGTCATACAACTTAATATCACAATATCACAGACTTAGCGTACACTTTAACCATCAAAGTGATGTGCTTACTACGATTGATGACCTTGCTGAGGCCCTTTGCTGTACGCGAAGGAATGTGAACTTAGTATTGGAAAAAATGAGTTCCCATGACTGGTTAGTGTGGGTTCCAGGAAGAGGAAGGGGGAAAAAATCCCGGTTAACCCTACTCGCAAAGGAGTCTAGCCTTACGGTACAGTTGGCTATTCAAACAGCTAATCAGGGCCACTTAAAAGATGCGTTTGGTATGGTCAATAATGATACTGAAAAAACGGCTTTGTTTGAGTATTTAAAGACTCAGCTGGGCTTCCAAGGTCATAAAAACCAAAGCTTGCGTATTCCTTACCCACGTTCGATCGCAGAACTTAATCCGGCTACGGCAGCGCGTATGACTGAAATTCATATGGTCAAGCAAGTCATGGATTGCCTTGTCCGTTTTGATAATGTCACGCAGGAGATCGTAGCTCACTTAGCCCACAGTTGGCGTAACGACGAGGGATCAAACCTTTGGACTTTTTTCCTGCGTCCAGGCATTACCTTTCACCATGGACGCCTTCTCATCGCCGAGGATGTAAAGGCCACTATGGAGCATTTACGCGACTACAAAGGCCCCTATCAATCTCTTTATCGGCACATTACCCATATAAACTGCCCAAATTCATACAGTATTGAAATAAGCCTGGCACAAAAAGATAATTTATTTCTACACCTATTAAGCAATTCAACTAGCGCTATACAACCCCATGATTTAATGCACAAACAAGATTTTTATAAGCAACCAGTTGGCACTGGACCATTCAAGGTAGGCTGCAGTAATGACTTTCAACTAGAACTAATAGCCAACGATCAATACTTTAAAGAGCGTCCACTATTGGATCGGGTTGAAATCTTGCTATTTCCTAATGAAGCTGCTGCTTTAGAAAGCGCGTCAGACATTTACTTCACTAATACTAGCCACAACCAGCATCTCAGTATGAAGCACAACTTCAAGGTTGAAAGCGGCTACCAATACCTGTTGTTTAATGTTGAAAACACAGACTCTCCAGTGCAGGATTTGCGTATTCGCCGCTGCATTCGCTCTATGGTAGATGGCCAGGCTATGGTTAATGAATTGGGTGCTGAACGCACTTGTGCTGCCCAAAGACTGCTGCAAGAATGGGAGCAAGACACTCAGCAGTTAATGTTTCAGGTTCCCCCCCGTATGCCTATGCGCTTAAAAAAGCCACTTAAGCTTTACACCTATGACATCCACGTTGTCGACGCTAAGTGGATTAAAAAGACCCTAGCTAAATTTGATATTGGGGTAGAGATAATCGTATTGGAATACCTTCTATTTTCTAACCCGAAAAACTGGCTCGATGCAGACCTAATCCTTTCAGGGGAAGCCCTTGATGATAACTTAGAAATGGCACTGTATGAGTGGTTTGCAACACAGCGCTCACTGCAGCATTGCATGGGCAAAGAGCAGCGCCACATTACCCAAAACATGCTAAATGAGGCACTGGCATTACCAGAAAAAAAACTGCGTATGGAAGCGTTTAGACGCCTAGACATCCACTTGCAGCAAGAACTGGTGTTATTGCCCCTTTACCACCATCGACAACAAATGCATTATGGTAATCGTGTGCAAGGACTGCAGCTCAACTGTCTAGGCTGGGTAGACTTCAAAGACATCTGGTTTGACGATGGGCGCTAGCAATGCCTCTTAAGGCTTGGTCCCTAAACATATCTTGATGCATACACCTAGATTATGGTTTGGGTTATGTCGCCTACTTTAACTGCAGCCCATAAATGCCAAATGCGTTATAGGCGATAACCCTTTAAAAATCATCAGCATCAATGGCCATCACACTTTTAGAACCAGAGGCGATAGAGCGACCATGGGCCTCAAAACGCGGTAAGATATGGTCTAAGTAATAGGCTACCGTCGTCAGCTTATTGGCCTTAAACTTTTCGTTATCTTGCGTGGCCACAAGCCCAGCACTTCTAATCATTTGCCATGCGCCACAAACATAACCACTGAGCATTAATAAATCAAAACTTATTGCCCCAGCAAACATAACATCACCTTGGGCGTGCTCTAATAGTTGCTGATAGCTAGATTCAAGCCCTACAATCGCTTCAGACATATAACCCTGATGTCGCTGGCTTACAGCATGACCGTGTAACGCTAAGTCATCGCGCATTTGTTGCACAAGATCGGCCATTGCACCTCCTTGATCGAATAGCGTTTTTCTGCCGACCAAGTCTAATGCTTGAATACCAGTTGTTCCCTCATAAATAGTAAGTATACGAGCATCTCTGCTGTATTGGGCAACCCCCGTTTCCTCTATAAAGCCCATGCCACCATGCACTTGGACACCTAATGAAGTCACCTCTTGAGATAACTCGGTACACCAGCCTTTAGCAATAGGCGTTAATAACCCCACCCGCTTTAGTGCCAAGCCTCTAGTAGCTGCATCAGCACTATTGTGACTTAAATCAATCTGAGCAGCAGTGGCATAGGCAATGGCCCTAGACGCTTCAGTGACACTGCGCATGGTCATAAGCATTCGGCGCACATCTGGGTGATGAATAATTGCACCCCTGTGCTTAGACCCAGGAGCAGCACACTGTATCCTTTCGCGGGCATACTCTAGGGCAGCTTGATAAGCACGCTCCGACAGGCTTACCCCTTGCAGACCCACTAATAAGCGAGCATTGTTCATCATAGTAAACATCGCTGCTAAACCCTGGTGAGGCTGACCAACGAGGTATCCAATAGCACCACCATGGTCACCATAACTCATGACACAGGTTGGGCTGGCATGGATGCCAAGTTTATGCTCTACATTAATAGCATGCACATCATTACGCTCGCCTAAACTACCATCCGCATTAACAAGGAATTTAGGTACGATAAATAAAGATATACCTTTTACACCTTCTGGAGCATCAGGCAGTTTGGCTAACACCAGGTGGATAATGTTATCAGTCATGTCATGATCACCCCAGGTGATATAGATCTTTTGACCTTTAATTAAAAAATGATCGCCATTGGGTTTTGCAGTGGTGGTTATCGCAGCCAAATCTGTGCCTGCATGGGGCTCTGTTAAGTTCATGGTGCCCGTCCACTCACCACTAATCATTTTAGTCAGGTAAGTATCTTTTATTTTTTCACTTCCATGAGCTGCGATGGCCTCTATGGCACCTGTAGTGAGCAAAGGACAAAGGGCAAGGGACACATTAGCCGAATTAATCATTTCTGCAACTGGCATGGAGAAGGTGAATGGCAATCCTTGGCCACCATATTGCTCATCAAAGTACAGGCTATTCCAACCCCCTTGAGCGTATTCTTGATAAGCCTGTTTAAACCCATCAGCAGACTTGACCCCAGTATCAGTTAACTTAACGCCTTGCTGATTCCCGCTATAGTTAATAGGAGACCAGACTCCACTGGCTAATTTATTAGCCTCTGAAAGTACCGCTTGCAGCAAATCTTCACTGGCATCTTCGTTGCCAATAGACAGTGCAAAATTGGGCAAATCAAGCAAACGATTGATGACAAAGTTCATTTCTTCTAAGGGGGCTTGATAGTCACTCATAGCAATGTCTCTTTTGTGTTAATGTTTAAATCAGGTTACAGATATAAATATAGTGGCAAGTTTAGCCTGACATTTGTAGCTAAGCGAAATAATGCCTATCATGCTGACCCATGGGTTTCACGAAGAACTCATGAGGCAAATTTTAAAGGAGAAAAATGTGGTTCACCAACACGGCTATTACTTAGAAGATTTAAGCATTGGTATGACATCCAGCTTTGAAAAAACCATTACAGACAAAGATATCCAAGCCTTTGCTGCAATCACGGGCGACACTAACCCGGTCCACTTAGACGACGAGTACGCCGCAACTACGCCCTTTAAAGCGCGTATTGCACACGGCATGATGAGCGCAGGGTTAATATCAACAGTGCTAGGAACACAATTACCAGGGCCTGGCTGCATTTACTTAGACCAACAAATTAAATTTAGAGCACCCGTTTTTATTCAAGACACTGTTGTGGCAACTGTTACCGTAGAAGATATTAACCAGCGACGTGGCCGTGTCACCTTAAAAACCCAGTGTTTTGTCAATGACAAGCTAGTCGCTGATGGCATAGCATCAATGATGGTTGATAAGAAAGGTTAACAAAACTAAAGCTTAGCAGTTAAGCGCCTTATTTCTTCTTCGCGTGCAATGAGTGTGCGTTGAAGATCACTCACCTTGTTATTAATTTGAAAATTTTCACCGTCTCTAGATTTTAGAAGCGTGCGCAGATCTGCTTCTCGCCTGGCCGTATCTGATTTGTCGACTATCGTGCGGTTTTTCAGTTCCTTTATCTCGAACTCAAGTTGTTGAAGTTCATTTTCTAGGCGTTTTAAACGGTTCGTCGAAGCTAATGCCTGACTGGTAGACTTAGACATATTTCGAGATTGGCTGGTAATCTCTCCTCTATACTTGCGTAGCTCCTCATCCTGACTACGAATCTGGCTAAACTGGGTGTCATGGGTTACTGCACTTCTTGCTACCTCACCTTGCAAGTCCTGGACTTGGGAGTTCAATGCAGTTTCCTTCTTACCCCACTCATCACGTAACTTATCCAATTGATGACTATAATAGCTCATCTTACTTTTCACCTTGCTTATACTTTCTTGATGACGAGCCATTTCCTCTTTCATACGATTGTCTAACAGTTTCTTGGCCTCTTCACTACTTGCTTGGGCTCGTTTCATTTCACCGTTAGATTCAGCCACTTTATGACCCATGGAGCTGACATTAGTTTCTGCAGACTGCAAGTTACTGCGCAGCATTGCCCGTTCAGCTTCCAGATTTTTAACACTATGCTGACTTTCACTTAACTGAACACGTAGTCGCTGATTGGAATCTTCTAAGGCTTCCAGTTGAGCTTTAGATAAATACAATTCGTCTTCCAAAGCAGCACCAACAGCAGCCACCTGGTGATCATTATTTGCAGCCAACTCAAGCTCTAAACGTGCGTCTTTTACAGCATTTTTCCATATTAACTGAACTGATTGGTAAACTGTTTCTGGGACATCTGGACGATGACGGGAATTCATACTATGACGAAAAGTGACTCGGCTTTCCTGTTCCATCCACCAATGTTCTAGCTTGCTGGTTAATTCATCAGAGGCTTCAATATGCATTGCATCTGCAATCGCTGGCACACTTATTTGTTGACCAGAGAACATCATTTCATTAGCCAAAGCGTATACTTTAGCTGTATCAATAAGATCACCCATGGGGTCTATGTGTCTCCAATAATTACGAATTACCCAAACCGTTAGTTTGGTATTTATTAAAAGTCTAACTTATTTTATCTATGCAGGCACCATTTTGCGTAGCACAAATTTTTGAATTTTACCTGTGGCTGTTTTAGGTAAAGCCCCAAAAACGATATGCTTGGGCACTTTAAAGCGCGCCATATTGTCTTTACAGTAGCTAATCAACTCGTCAGCAGCAACAATAGCATCTGGTTTAAGGGTTATAAATGCACAAGGGGTCTCTCCCCACTTTTCGTCAGGCCTCGCCACAACTGCAGCCTCAAGCACATCTGGATGACTATACAATACTCCCTCAATTTCAATTGAAGAAATATTTTCCCCGCCGGATATGATGATATCTTTTGCTCGATCTTTAATTTCCATGTATCCATCTTCATGCCAAACAGCAAGATCTCCAGTACGGAACCAGCCCCCATCAAAGGCTTCTGCAGTGGCTGTTGGGTTTTTAAGGTAACCTTTCATTACCATATTGCCTCGTAGGCATATTTCACCAATAGTCTCGCCATCTTTGGGCACAGGCATCATAGTCTCTGTATTCATTACCTGATGGTCTTCTTGACCAGGACCACGCACACCCTGCCTAGACTTTAAAGCAGCCTGCTGTGGCTTCGATAAATGACCCCACAAGCCTGGCTGCCATTCGCAAATAACACACGCTCCATAAGTTTCTGTCAGGCCATAAACGTGAGTAACTTCAAAGCCCAGGTCCTCCATGGCTTCAATAACTGCAGCCGGAGGCGCCGCACCTGCGGTCATCACTTTAACTTGGTGCTGAATCCCTTGTTTATACTGGTCATCCGCATTATTAATCATATTAAGCACGATTGGTGCACCACCAAAATGGGTCACTTTTTCTTGCCTGATAAGGTTAAGCATAATTTCTGGCTTTAAATGGCGAATAAAAACATTGGTTCCAGCTAATAATGCAGTAGCCCACGGAAAACACCAACCGTTACAATGAAACATGGGAACAACAGTCATAAAGGTTGGGAATTTGGGCATGTCCCAAGTAAAAGCCATGTTCATAGCCATTAAATAAGCCCCCCGGTGGTGGTAAACTACGCCTTTAGGGTTACCGGTAGTGCCCGATGTATAGTTTAGGCTAATAGCTTGCCATTCATCCTCTGGCATTTCCCACTGGCTGTCTTTATCGCCTTCTTCTAAGAGTGCTTCATAGGTTAGGTCTCCTATAAGTCGACCGCCCTCAAACGTTGGGTCATCTATATCCACTACCAACGGTTTTGCCTGGCACAAGGTCAGCGCTAGAGCAACTGTTTCAGAAAACTCACGATCTACAAACACAACTTTAGTTTCTGCATGATCAAAAATAAAACCAATAGTGGCTGCGTCTAAACGCGTATTAATCGCATTAAGTACCGCGCCTGCCATCGGAACACTATAGTGGGACTCAAACAACTCGGGGCCATTATGAGACACTACGGATACTGTGTCTCCCAAGCCAATGCCTCTATTTTTAAGTGCGCTAGCAATAGCACAAGAACGTTGATAAGTTTGTAACCAAGTGCGACGGACGTCGCCATAGACTTGAGCGGTTATGGATGGATACACCTCAGCGGCTCGTTTAAGCAACGATAAAGGTGAAAGACTTTGAAAATTAGCCTGATTCTTATCAAGATTAGTGTTGTACATAAGTGGCACCTAGCCTGTATTTAAACGGATTGCAGCATAACTAAAGAAATAGAATAGCACCAGTATCAGTACGCATTAGTCGGACATTAGCTCAATCGTTCAACAGCGTGCTGTAAACGCAGATCTAAGGGAGCGCGAACGTCGATTTTCTTCTCCGTGCTAGGGTCAACCAAACGCAATTGCGCTGCATGCAAAAATAGTCGATTTAATCCTAATTGGCGCTGTACCTGGTTAACTTCGTCTACCCCGTATTTAGGATCACCCACGATAGGATGGCCCATATGTTGACAGTGCACACGTATTTGGTGGGTTCTACCTGTAATAGGTCTGGCCTCAATCAACGTAAACTGACCTAAACTTTGTAACACTCTATACCGAGTAATGCTGCGCTTACCTTCCTGAACCACACGCACCATACGTTCGCCAGATTGAACCACATTTTTCAATAGCGGCGCATCTACTTTTTGACAAGCCTTAGGCCAACCACCAATCACCAAGGCTTGATACACCTTGTCTATGCCACCATCCCTAAGTTGGGCATGAATAGCCCTTAAAGTTGAACGCTTTTTGGCCACCATAATGCAGCCCGATGTGTCTCTATCTAAACGATGCACTAGTTCCAAAGAACGCTCGTTAGGATAAAGCTGACGCAGGCTTTCTATCAGACCAAGGTTAATGCCACTACCACCATGAACGGCTAATCCATGGGGTTTGTTAATAATCAATAGACCCGGGCTTTCATATAAAATCGCGTCACGTAACTGTTTTTCTAAGCCCTTGCCCACCGCGGCTGGCATATTTGGCTCTGGCAGCTTAACCGGCGGAACTCGCACGATATCACCATCTTTTAGCTTATAGTCAGGTTTAATTCTACCTTTATTGACTCGCACCTCTCCTTTCCTAACAATGCGGTAAATTAAGCTTTTGGGAGCTCCTTTAAGATGCGTCATTAAAAAGTTATCAATGCGCTGGCCTGCTCTATCATCATCAATAGAGACAAATTTTACAGAAGTAGCGATTAATGCAGGAGGAGGAGTCGGCTTTTGTGGCATAAATGAAAAACTAATGGCTTTATTAATTGCGGGCTAAGGGTGTGAATGGTAACATAGCAGCCACTGAAACTGACATTAAATCAGTTGTTGGGCAGAAAATTAATAGCCCCGTTCAGTTATCCAATTTTTAGGTGGGGCCTGACAATCCCAACCCGTTGATTTTGCCGTTAATGCCGAATGTATATGTGGCACCGCAAAATCCAAATGAAATAGGCTGTAACTCGGGGTATTCCCAGTTATTTAACGTAAAACCACCCGTTTTACCCAGTTACGGCGAATTAATTTATGCTTGGTGTTTAGGTGTAGATGTACCCTACCCATGGACCGGTCTGAACAAGAATTACAGTGCTGAAGTAAGCACACGAAGGCAATAGCCAAATCAATAGAATAAACAGGGCCTTATTGAAGTTAAAGCGGGCTGCTGGTGAGTTAGTTTAAAGGCTAACCTATATGACTGATATTGTTAGTTTAAACAGACCATTAACATAATATGAGCTGCCTAGTGCAACGCATATTTATCCGAGAAGGTAACGGTTTCCTGCACCGTAAGGGCTTTTATTAGCCCCAATACGCCCGTAAACATATTAATTGCCGTAGGGTAAATGGGTTTCAAGAAATTGAACACCATGAAAAGAATGCTAATTAATGCAACCCACTCTGAAGAGTTGCGCGTTGCACTGGTCGATGGCCAGCGTATGTACGACCTAGATATTGAATCTGGAGCTCGTGAACAAAAGAAGGCCAATATTTATCGTGGCCGTATCACCCGGGTAGAACCAAGTTTAGAAGCTGCGTTTGTTGACTATGGCTCAGAACGGCATGGTTTCCTTCCTCTTAAAGAAATTTCTCGCGAATACTTCAAAGACCCTTCTCAAAGCGGTCGCTCAAGCATACGTGAGCTGGTTAAAGAGGGTCAGGAAATTGTAGTTCAAGTGGACAAAGAGGAACGTGGGAATAAAGGCGCTGCCTTAACCACATTTATCAGCCTTGCTGGCCGTTACCTAGTTTTGATGCCTAATAACCCACGTGCTGGGGGCATTTCTCGTCGCATTGAAGGTGAAGAACGTTCTCAACTTCGCGAAGTAATGAATCAACTGACTGTTCCTTCTGAATCGGGCGTCATTGTTCGCACCGCCGGTATTGGCCGCAGTGCTGAAGACATACAGTGGGATCTAGATTATTTACAGCAGCTTTGGGAATCGATCACTGCCGCCTCTGACAAACACCCAGCACCCTTCTTAATTTACCAAGAAAGTAACGTTATTATTCGCGCAATGCGTGATTACTTGCGCCAAGATATTGGCGAAGTATTGATCGACGAACCTAAGGTTTATCAAGATGTATTAACCTTTGTCCAACAAGTTATGCCTAGTTATGAGAACAAAATAAAGTTCTATGACCAAGAAATTCCTTTATTCAATCGTTTCCAAATTGAATCTCAAATCGAAACCGCTTTCCAGCGTGAAGTAACCCTCCCCTCTGGCGGTGCTATAGTAATCGACCCAACAGAAGCGTTAGTGTCTATCGATATTAACTCAGCACGCGCTACTAAAGGCAGCGATATTGAAGAAACAGCATTAAACACTAACCTAGAAGCGGCAGAAGAAATTGCTCGCCAGTTACGTTTGCGTGACATGGGTGGTTTAGTTGTAATCGACTTTATTGACATGGGCCCAATGCGTAACCAACGCGCCGTGGAAAACAAACTACGTGACAGCTTAAAACTTGATCGTGCCCGCGTACAAGTCGGGCGCATTTCTCGTTTTGGCTTAATGGAAATGTCTCGCCAACGTTTGCGCCCCTCATTAGGTGAAACGTCAGGTATCGTCTGCCCACGCTGCAGTGGCCAAGGCAGTATTCGTGACGTTGCATCATTGGCCTTGTCTATTATTCGCTTGATCAATGAAGAAGCAAGCAAAGACCGTTCCGCTGAGATTCGGGTAGTATTACCAGTTAATATGGCAACTTACTTACTCAACGAGAAGCGAGCAGAGATTTTAGAAGTTGAAAAAACTGCTGGTGTTCGGGTAGTGATTATTCCAAACCCACAAATGGATACACCTCATTTTGAAGTGAGCCGCTTGCGAGACGACCATGAAGCAGCGCAGGCGAGTGAAACAAGTTATGAAATAGACTTGGTTCAACATCACTTTGACGCTAAGGAGTTTGATGCTAAAACCCCTCTAGCGATGGAAAAGCCAGCAGTGGAAAGCATTCAGCCAGCGAAACCAGCTCCAGAAACAGGAGTTACTGCATCTGCGCCAGTCAAAGCCAAAACCACTGCTGCAAAGCCAGCTAAAACCACAGGTTTAGGTGCCCGCATCTTGGGCGCCTTGGGCCGTTTAATTAATGGTGAGCCGAAAGCTAAAGTAGAAGAAAAAGCACCGGTTAAAGCCTCAACTTCCCGCAATGAGTCACGTAACAGTTCTCGCAATAGCCAAAATCGGAACCAAAATGATGATCGTCGTCGTGGCCGTAATGGTAACAGACGCAATGAATCACGTGACGACAAGCGTAACGAAGCTAACACTGAGTCTCGTAACACGTCCCGTAGTGAAGCCAGTACCGAGTCACGAAATGAAAACCGGAACGAAGAGCGCAAGAACGACCGCAATACAGATGAGAAGCGTAACAACCGTCGCCAGGAGACTCGAAACAAGAGTCGCGAGCCCAAACCTGCTGAAGTCATAGAAACAGCTACACAGGCCCCTGCTGTGCCAGAGGAAGCTTATGAATCAAATGCCAACCGCACTCGTGATCAGAAGCGTCGCCGAGATCGTAACGGTAAGCGTAGCAACCCCAAACCACAAACTGATCAAACCCTAGATGCAAATAGCAGTGTAGTGACTGAAGAGACCATAACCCCTGAAGTCACCACCCAAGCTGAAGTTGTGCCTAACGAAGCAGTGGTTGCTGACGTGCTTGAGACCAACTCTGAGACTGAAGCGGCACCTAAAAAAGAAACAGGCGATAAAAAACCTCGCCAACGTAAACCACGTGAACGCAAACCGAAGGAAGCTAAACCTACCGAAGCAGTGGTTGAAACGTCAATCGAAAGCCCATCAGTACCTGCTGATACAGCTGTAGAAAAGACTGTGGAAGTTGTTGAGGCAGTAACTGAGAAAAAACCTGAGAGCCCCAGTGGGGTTGTCGCTGCACCCTCTGCTGAAGTTGTTGCTGAAGTTGTTGCTGACGTTAAGGTGGACGTTGCTAAAGAAGTTAAAACTGAAACCCCTGCAGAAGTTAAGGTTGAAGTTACAGTTGAAACTCCTAAAAAAACGTCACCAGTGAAGAAGACTGAAGCAGTGGTTGAGGCCGTAGTAGAAAAAGCC